>Ga0307379_10001295_pt1 | contig 39750 bp, 26 predicted proteins | sample UN2MG_FD_202237 | JGI IMG/M metagenome (GOLD analysis project Ga0307379, IMG submission 202237) | Soil microbial communities from Risofladan, Vaasa, Finland - UN-2 | ecosystem: Environmental > Terrestrial > Soil > Coastal area > Acid sulfate soil | place: Finland: Risofladan, Vaasa | collected...
GCAGGCCATACGTTTCACTGAGTCCAGCTATTATAAGCGTGAGGACCGGCTGTATCATGATTTCACTGTCAATTCCGGGGGCTTCAACGCCCTGATCCTCGATCCGGAGGGCCGCCGCCGTTACGCCTGCGGCCGAGATGTGCTCGACAGCCTGAAACTGGTGAACGCCCTGGATGAGATCACCTGGTCGGGTCTTCCCTGTTCGGACCAGGAGATCCCCCACCCCTTGCGCCCGGTCAGGATGGCAGCCGAGCTGGTCAAGTACACCAGGAAAATCGGCGGCGTGGAAGCCTGGACCCCTCTCGATGTGGCTTGCCTGGAGGAGATCGGCATAGTGGTCCGCGGGAGCCGCGAAGCGCTGCTTCGCCAGCCCTGCCTGGTCGGCTACGGCGAGAGCCGCAGCCCGCTTGCGCTGGATGAAAACATGGCCGAGATTTTTATCGAATATGTCAAGCGGGGGCTCCCCCAGTCGCTTGACAACATGCCCTCTGCCGGCACCACAGCTCCGGCCACAGGCGCAGGCACTCTGGTCCTGGGCCTTGCGGAAACACTGGCCGGGCTCACACTGGGCTATGCTGTAAGGCGGGACGCTGTCTTAAGCCTTGACTTTACCGGCGGCTACTGCGACATGAAAGGGCTGCTTTTCCCCTATGCCGGGCCGGACAGAATGCCCCTTCTCGGGGCCTGGGTCCAGATACTGAAAGATTTTTACGGGATCACTGCCGGGGTGCACGGCGGTAAGACCAATGCCTGCCTGCCCGGTTTCCAGGCTGGTATGGAAAAGGCGACCAGCACTCTTTTCCCCTTGTTGTGCGGCGCTTCCGGTATCGGCACGATCGGACAGCTCGAGTTCGGTATCACCTTCAGCCCCGTGCAGCTCGTGCTCGATGCTGAATGCGTGCGGGCGACCCGAAGGATGCTGCAGGGTTTTGAGGTTGATTCCGATACCCTGGCCCTCGAGCTTATCGAGCGGGTGGGGCCTGAGGGAAATTTTATCGCCGAGCCCCATACTGCCGAGCATTTCCGTCGCGAGTTCTGGCTCAGCGAGCTGACAGAGTGCGAGGCCTGGGAAGCTTACAGCGCCAAAAAAATAAAAAGTATGGAGCGGCTGGCCGAGGAACGGGTGCGCGAGATCCTGTCGCATCCGCTCGAGCCTGTTCTGGATGAGCACCAAATAGCTGAGATCGACAGAATTGTCTCCTATGCCGAGAAAAAGATCAGGGAGCTCTCCTGAGCGTTAAAACTGAAAGTGAAGCCTGAGCTTAAAATGTTGCTAAAAAGTGAGCTTGTTAGTATTTTAAAAATTTATTTATTTCTTTGAAAATTTTATATCTATTTTTTTCAACTATTTTCAAATGAAGGACTGTTCCATGCCGGAAACTTATGTTTTTACATCAGAATCGGTTACTGAGGGCCATCCGGATAAAATTTGCGACAAAATCAGCGACAGTGTACTGGATGCGGCCAAAGCTTTCGATCCGAACGCGCGCGTTGCCTGCGAAGCAATGGTCACTGAGGGACTCGCTATAATAACCGGCGAGGTGTCCAGAGAGTGTCTGCAAAATATAGATTTCGAGCAGATTGCACGCTCGACTATCAGGAAAATCGGCTATGTGGACCCCACGATAGGTTTCGATGCCGATGGGGTCAATGTGGAAGTGCGGATGAAGCCCCAGAGCGAGGACATCTCTGTCGGGGTGAGTGGAAAGGGTCTTTTCCACGAGCAGGGGGCCGGCGATCAGGGGATGATGTTCGGTTTCGCCACCAACGAGGGCAGCAAGATCGGTTTGGACACACAGCTTATGCCTGTACCGATATTCCTGGCCCACAGGCTGGCCAGAAGGCTGACCGAGGTGAGAAAAAGCGGCCTTTTGCCGAAACTCTACCCTGACGGGAAGACGCAGGTATCTGTGGAATATTCCGATGGCAAGCCTACCGGCATCAGGAATGTCGTGCTCTCAAGCCACCACCGCAAAGAGTATAAGCTTTCCGATCTCAGGGCAGACCTCCTGGAGCTGGTGGTCATTCCTGTGCTTGCGCCGACCGGCCTGGTAGATGAAAACGAGCTGCGCCGGGAAAAGGACAATATCGAAAGCCGCACGATCTATATCAATCCCACCGGCATATTTTCCGAGGGCGGACCCAAGGCGGATGCCGGCCTGACAGGCCGCAAGATCATCGTGGACACCTATGGCGGCATGGGACGCCACGGCGGGGGCGCTTTCAGCGGAAAGGACCCCTCCAAGGTCGACAGGTCCGCGGCTTACATGGCCCGCAACGTGGCGAAAAACATCGTGGCCTCTGGACTCGCCGAGGACTGCGAGGTCCAGATCGCTTACGCGATCGGGGTCGCGGAGCCAGTCTCGATCTATGTGGATTCGTTCCATGCAAAATGCCCCACGGACAAAATAGTCCGGGCAGTCCGCGAGGTCTTCTCCCTGAAACCGGCGGAGATAATAAAATCCCTCGATCTTTTGCGTCCTATCTACGAGCCTACAGCAGCTTACGGGCATTTCGGCAGGACCGAGGAGACATTTACCTGGGAACGAACGGACAGGATCCAGGACCTGTTGGGCGCTGTGGGGTAATCGCCGTTTTCTCATGTTTCAGAGAGTAATCGCCCCCTTTAAATAACTTATACAGCTTAAAGACTAGCCAAAGATATTTGAAATTTTCAGGTATATCCTATATAAAACAAGTCATTCGCAAAATTTAAACTTACAGGCACAAAGTGGCAAAGGCACAAAGTTATTGTAACTGTTTATTATGAAATTATCAGGTTAAACGCCAAAAACAGTCGTTCAATTTTCGCCTTTCTTCTTGGATTTTCAAGTTCTCTTTGTGCCTTTGTGCCTTTGTGCCTTTGTGCCTTTGTGCCTTTGTGCCTCTGAGCCTGGAACACTTTATTTATCAGTCAGTTAGAAAATTGTGAGAGATAATCTCTCAGACTGAATGTGTAAGAATCTAAACTTTGGGAAGTATTTAATGGACCAGCGAAAAGTACTGGTGACAAGCGCCCTGCCCTATGCCAACGGGCCGATACACCTGGGACACTTGGCTGGAGCATATCTCCCGGCTGATATATTCGTGCGCTTCTGCCGCCTCCTGGGCCGCGATGTGATCTATATCTGCGGCACGGATGAACACGGCGTGCCGATCACTATCACTGCCGATAAACAGGGCCTGACCCCACAGCAGGTTGTCGACCGCTGGTACGTGCATATCCGCGACACTTTCAAGCGCGCGGGGATCTCATTTACCCATTTCAGCCGCACCAGCCTCCCTGTGCACCACCAGACAAGCCAGGACTTTTTCCTGAAAATTTACGGGCAGGGCCTGCTTGTGAAAAAGATCGAAAAGCAGCTTTTCTGCGGCTCCTGCGACCGGTTCCTGCCTGACCGCTATGTGGAGGGTATCTGCCATCACTGTGGCAGACCCGGCGCCAAGGGCGACCAGTGCGAGGTCTGCGGCAAGCCGATCGATCCCCTGCTGCTCGTTGATCCGGTCTGCAAGCTTTGCGGCGCAACACCCCAGGCAAGGGAAACAGAGCACTGGTACCTGCCCCTTGACCGCTTCCAGGAAAAGCTCCGGAACTGGCTTGCCGGCAAGACCGGCTGGAAGGAAAACGTGCTTAATTTCTGCAAGGGGACCATGGCTGAGGGCCTCAGGGAGCGGGCTGTAACCCGTGATCTCAACTGGGGCGTGCCTGTGCCGCTCGAGGGCGCTGAAGGCAAAGTGCTCTATGTCTGGTTCGATGCCCCGATTGGCTATATCAGCTCAACCAAGGAGTGGGCCGAGCTCGAGGGCGCCTCGGAGCGCTGGAAAGATTACTGGTGGGACCCCCAGACCCGTCTCGTGCATTTTATCGGCAAGGACAATATTTTCTTCCACGCCCTGATGTTCCCGGCCATGCTCATGGCTTACGGCCAGTACGTACTGCCGGACAACGTGCCGGCGAACGAGTACCTGAACCTCGAGGGTTTGAAATTCTCGACCAGCCGCAATTTCGCAGTCTGGCTGCATGACTATCTCGACAGGTTCCACCCGGACCCCCTGCGCTATTACCTGTGCGCCAATATGCCGGAGACCCGGGACACTGATTTCAACCTCAAGGAGTTCCAGGCCCGCAACAACAACGAGCTGGCGGACACTGTGGGCAATTTTATCAACCGCTCGCTCACTTTTATCGCCCGCTATTTCGAGAGCCGGATCCCCGGGCGCGGAGAACCGGGTGAATTGGACCAGGAGATGCTCGAGCGCCTGGATAAAATAAACAGCCGGATAGGCGAATATCTGGACTCTTTCCGCTTCCGCGCGGCTGCGGATACTTTCGGCGAGTTCGCCCGGTTCTGCAACAAGTATTTCAATGACAAGGCTCCCTGGGAAACCAGGAAAAGCGATCTCGAAAACTGCGCGACTACGCTCAATCTCTGCGCCCAGGCTGTCTATGCGCTCTCTGTGGTCATGTGGCCGATTATGCCTTTCTCATCCGAGAATCTCTGGGCCCAGCTCGGGCTCTCCACAGACTGGCGCGACCATAAATGGGATTCTGACTTTACCAGTTATCTCAGGCCGGGGCATAAAATCGGCCGGGTGGAGGTGCTCTTCCCCAAGATCGAGGACGAGCGGATCCAGGAGCAGGAAGCCACTTATAAAGGCCCGGCAACTGAAGCAGCCAAAACCGGAGGAAAGGCCCGGGAGAAGGAAGAGCCGCAGCCTGTTATCGAGTTCGAGCGTTTTGCCGGACTGGATATCAGGGTGGCGCTTGTCAAGGCTGCGGAGCCTGTGTCCGGGAGCGATAAGCTGCTCAAGCTCACGCTCGATGTGGGGCCACTGGGAGAGCGCACAGTGGCCGCCGGCATTGCCGGATATTATCAGCCGTCAGCCCTGTTGGGCCGCAAGGTGCTCCTGGTGGCGAACCTGGCCCCGCGCAAGGTGATGGGGATCCAGAGCCAGGGGATGATCCTTTCTGCAGAGCATGGAGAAAAGCTAGCCCTTACAACCATTGACAGCGCGGTGGACCTTCCCCCGGGGGCTAAAATCAGTTGAATATCTGAATAATAATAAAGCACACCATCTAAAAAGACCGGCGGATATTCCATCCGCCGGTCTTTTTTCTAGCGAAACAACCCATAAAAATAACTCGTAGCATAATATGTTCTTAATTCTGCTAGACGTAGCCTTAAAACTCATTCACTTCTTTTTATTCGAATAATCAGCGGCATAAACTGCCTGTACTAGACCCTGCCTGGGGTTTGCCATACTTTAACCAATACCCTTTAACCGGACATTGCGAGTATCAGCATAAGAAAGACCCCAATAGATAATGCAAGAGCAAGAAAGGTGACTGTACTGAAGGTGAAAAAAGGCTGCACCTCAAATTGCCCGTTCATTGCCGAGAGCTTTCGCTGCACAATGTAATAGAGCCCCCGGATAAGAACGGAAAGTAAGATCCCGTAAGACAGAGAAAGCAGGCATAGCGCCATTTTAGGCCCGATTGTAGAAGGGTCATTTAAAGTAAAAAACATGCTAAGCGATCCTGCCACAGCGCCAAGAAGCATCATCGACACTACAATATCATTAAACTGGGTGTAGACCTTCAGCGCTTTTTGAGCCTCCGCAACGGACTTTTCAGCGGATGAAAATGCGGTTTTTAATGCATCAACAATATCCGACCCGCGAGTAAAAAGCAGAGCGCCGAAAACCGAACCGCCGAGGACTATTAAAAGAGACGGGATATTTGCGAAAATCAGTAAAGAGCCTGCTTGCTGGATAGCCAATCCAGAGATCAGCATAAACAGGATAAAACCAATGATAAACGACCTGGGCGGGCTGTGGGGTTTTACAGCGCAGCTCTCCTCTGTAACCGCGCAAAGGCTTAGTTTCCATTGAGCAAGCATAGAGAGCAGCTTGAGAAACATCCCGTAGAATAATGTTATGAGCGACACCGCTATTCTGGGCCCGATTGTGCTGGGATCCTGCATTGTTGCAAGCATCAGCACTAAGCCAATCAATGTTCCCCAAAGTCCGCAGTAAAGCGAGTATTCCCCTGCAGCCTGGTAAAACTGTGAAAGTTTTAAACTTTTCGTGCGCTCTATCTCTTTTTTACCGGAAAATACAAACCCGAGAGCCTCGCACATGTCGGATACTGGAAAAGCGATATAGAGCAGTAATATAACCCCGCCCAAAACAATAAGTACGCTGGGCATATTTACCAAAGGAAACAAAATACCTTCTGAATGCAAGCCCGCAAGAATAAAAAGATACATGATAATAAAGAAGAGGATTCCTTTTACCATGGCTGTACCTCCCGGCTGGAATTGGGGTGTAGATAGGGGATTAAAGAAAATTATAAAGCGCCGCCCAAAGGGAGCGCTTCGGCAGGGTTAATAGGACTATAACAACTATTCTATTATAATTCAATAATTTTTAATAATATGAAAATTGTTTCAAACTGAAAGATTTGATTTTTTCAGATTTATTCTTCCGGGTTAAGGATCTGTTGTCTTGTGGGCCTTGGCGGATCATTTTATTTTAATATTGAAAAAAGCATATCCACTCCAAAAGGACAGTCCAGCCATGACACTTAGAGAACGCGTACTCAAAACCCTGGCCCACGAACAGCCCGATATCTGCCCCTGGCATATCTCTTTTACTATCCCGGCGCGCGAAAAACTATGCGCTTTTCTCGGAGTCGATGATCTGGACCGCGCCGTGGGCAACCATCTCGCCAAGATCGAGGCAGTGCCGGATGACGGGTGGCGGGAGATCCGCCCCGATTTCTGGCAGGATGAGTTCGGCGTGGTCTGGGACCGCACACTGGACAAGGATATCGGCAATGTGGACCACTCGGCCCTGGTGCTGCTGGCGCACTCGTACCTGTGCCTGCGGCAGAGCTATGCCCCTGAAGTTACCGATCGGCCACCTCCTAAGGAAGCCATGACAGCTCTTAAACAGAATATTCCCCCGACTGCACGGGGTTTCCCCTCCACCGGGCAGAAAAAGTACGCCGCCCTGCGAAGGGTAGTGCTTGAAGAGTTGTTCGAACAAGTCATTTCTATCATGACACACTCAAGAGATGATCTTTAACTAACAAAGTAGTATTAGTGTCTTTGTGGTTAAAAAATAAAGATTTAGAAAATGTGAGAGATAATCTCTCAGACTGAATATATAAGAATCTACACAAAATCACCATAAAGCCCGGCGGATGGAATCTCCGCCGGGCTTTTAGGTTTTTTGCCCCAAATAGAGAAAAATCATCTGGCCTTGTATTTCTCATACCAGGATTCATCGAACTCATAATTATGGTCCTCGAAAGGCATGGGGGGAAGCCAACCGGGGAAACCAAGCTTGTTAATAAGAATTTCGTTTCCATCCGCTGCTTTTATAAAAGGATTACCACCGATAAACATATTATCCAGTATTAAGCGGTCACTTTTATTACCGGTTCGCAAATCTATGGCTGGCGATACAAATAGGCCGGAAAATATTGAGCGGTAGATGTCAGGGCCTGTTTCATAGGTCAGGGTATCGTTTTGTATGACTTCCTCCATGATAGCCTGGGACAGGCTGTCGATATTGGTGAATATCACGCTGTCTTTACAGGACCGGTTCAAATCGATTGTCAGAAAACGGAATCTTCGCTCTATACCGTACAATTCGAGTTGGAAACGCTGCCAGGGACCTTTGAGGACCAGCGGAAAATCTATTTCCAGGCCAAGGAGGGGCGGATAGCCGATATTTACTTCCACACCACTGTAATTTCTTGCTATTATTTGAGTTACCCCGGAGTTCCCTGTCCAGTTCTCCTCGGAGTCTTTTATTCGGACATGCCAGCTTAAAGGACCGATAGAGACCACTCTGTCTTCCACCCAGGTAACAGAAGTATCCGGGTTCATTAATACAGGGGTTCGGCCGTGTACTCCTTTCATAGTGTCAGGGGAAAAGGCTGGGCCTATGCCGGGTGGAGGGATTTTCCTCCCCACTCCGGTTAAAGTATCAGGACCTAGAATAAAAATTGATTTTTCTATATACCGGTTACTATATATGTGATAACCGTAACTGATTTCTCCCGCTTTAACTACACTCCAAAACGGGTAAATCTTTGGTTCAGTAAGGACATGGTTTTCGATAAGTATGAGAAATTGGAACTCTTCCTCTGTGGATTTAACCATAAAAGAGGCTTTTTGGCGTAACAGAGCAAGCATGTCGAAAATATTTAACGCACCGTTGCCATCTAGGTCGGCCTGGGGTGTGAGAGGCTTGGTTCCGCTCAACTGCTGTACCAGGGCCACCAGGTCCAGACCATTGAGCGAGCCATCCTGGTTGATATCACCCGGCTTTGACACGCATGATTCCATGGGTGATTGAGCCCCTAGAGCGTGGGCCTCTATCGGCTTTCCGCAAACGGGTCCAGCAGGGTAAAGAAATAGAAAACAAACCAATATAAAAACTAATGCAGACATAAGTTAACCACACCTATAGATACAAATAATAAAGCATAAAATTTTAATGGAACCTGGGATCACTGAAAACCCCAGGCTTCATTTATCATTAAGATACTATTTGATTATAACCATTTTTCTGGTGGAAGTAAAATTTTCAGTCACCAGGCGGTAAAAATAGGTCCCGGATGCAACAGGTCTGCCCATTGAGTCTGTGCCGTCCCAGAATACTAAGTGCTTACCGGGTTCACGCATGCCTCTTACCAGCTTCTTCACTAGCCTACCTCTTATGTCATAGACCGTGATCTTTACTTCCTGGGCTTCGTTTCCTGCAATGACAAAGCTGACTGTTGAACTGGGATTGAAAGGGTTCGGAAAGTTTTGTAGTAAATTTGAACTTTCTTCGGAACCTGTTATATCTGGCGAGCTTCCTACTGAGGCAAGCAAGGTACTGCCGGTCATAGGCAAATTATTAATTCTTGAAACAGAGTCTATCTCCGAAGCACCGCCGGGATACGTGCTTTTTAAATTGTCGACAAAGTCACCCCATATATATGCACCATTCAAGTCAGTAATTATATTATTCATTGACAACGGAACACCTTCTCCATCATCATTTGAATCTTTTAAATCATAAATACCGAATTTATTGTGTAACATATAATAAGCACCAATACCAGACCATTCATCCTCAGGATCATAGCATTCATTCTCCTCTAGATTTGTATTATAAACCCAGGCGGCATAATGTTCAGCCCATCCTTCTCTAAAAGAAACACTATCATCTGAAGAAGCAATGAAACAATATTTGGAGTATGATGATTCTCCACCTTGAAGTTCTCCTCCAGCATGGTAATAAACATGATGCCCGAATTCATGATAAACAGTCTCGTCATCATAGCTGGTTGAAAGAACAATTATTTTATTATCTCCATAATAATATGCTCCTTTAGCTGGATCAAGAATTGGGTCTGAGGAAGGGTATTCGCATTTTACAATGTCACAAGAAAAATCCGCATCGTCTTCTGTTTTATCTCGAACATCAAATAAATTCTGATGAACATAGGCAGCATGGTCGTAAGTTGTACTTACATCGTTGAAAGATTCATCTCCAAAATTTATTGTAAATCCATTGACTTCGCTTGAGCTGTCAATCATTGTAAATATAGGGCCTGTATCGTTAGTTACAGTATCTCCGTAACTGTTTTTCATTCTAAATATAACGCGATATGTATCTTCTACATCTACGTCATGTACAATAAACGAATAAGCGCCTGCAAAATCACCTGAATAATCTGTCCCTACCAAATCCCACTCTCCTGGGCTGGATTCTAAGTATAATTCACATAGAATATCCTCTACACCACCCTCTGTATTAAATATGCCTCCATAAACATAAATCCAATCTGAAGATAGTACAGTACCGGATTTTCTCTTCTTTTTTACATCTGTGTCTACACTATTTTTAATGCTTAAAGAACGATTTTTATACTCCATTAATTGGTTGTGATAATCCAGCACTTCTTCCCTGCTTATAATAGCTTTTGAAAAAATTGATTTTTTTAACTGGTATAATCTCTGGGCTTCTGGACTCATTTCCTTTTGAAGCCTCGTCATTTTATGATAATTAATCCATTCTTCATTATACAGCTTATTTGGCCTTATTTCCTGGGTCTCCTGCAATGAGTAATATCCCGAAAAGTCATCTTGCTGCAAGTTGTTTGCAATGAACCCTAGGATTCTTGATTTATTCCCATAATTATCCTGAACGAATGTTTCTATGTAACCAAGAGATTTTTTTAGCCATGGATTATTATCCACTTGTTCATAAATAAAGTCGGACAACACGGCACCCTTGCTGGCTTCAAGATAAATGGATTTACCGCATGTAATTACAGGCAGTTCTCCTAATAAATCATTTAATACAATTGCTCCTATATCATATGTTAGAGGGTAATCCACAGTTGGAATAATTTTAATCGACAAATATATATCTTCACCAGGAATTAATTTCCCTTTCCAGTATAAATCTCCTTCCATCAATTCTATTGCTGGTGGAATAAAGATTTTAATCTCAGATTCACTATCGATTAAATCAGGATTCAATCCTACAAGATTTAATCCAGCTTTAACTGTTATCACCATTGGATAGTTAAATCCTGCTACTTCTGTTACATCAATATCTACTTTGATTGGAGATGCTGGCTGCCAGGAATACAGCGCTGAGGCCAGCATTAACAGTGATATAACGGCTGTGCGTATCATTATGTACCTCTTTTTTTTGCGTTATTCTAACATTATAAAAATAAACTTGAAATGATATATTAATGCTCAATGCCAACCTTCTTTCTTACTGTTTCAATCTGGTTTACCAGAAGGTTGACAATCACTATTGGACAGCATTAAAATAAAAAAGCGATCCCATGAGGGATTTCCCATTGAGTCCATGCCTGGAAGTTCTTGGCTGCTTGTAAGGCATGGGCTCTTTTATTATGCATTTACTTATAATTGGTAATCATGATCAATGCTCTTTACCATTAATTTATTAAAAAAAAACAATAATGTCAAGTTTTTGCGAGTTTTAATTAAATCTTTTTTTGGTTTTCAGCAATTTGGCATACTTATTTAAAGCTGTCATGCCTCGCATTAATAAAGAAATTCCAGGAAATTGACTATTCCCGCGGCAGTGCAGCGAGGTATTTAGCCAATTTCCTGGCACTTCGTGCCACCGGAATTTCTGACTACAAAAAACAAAAGCGGTAACCCCGGAGCAAGCTCCGAGGAATTCTTTTCGATTAAACCAGAGTGTTAAGACTATTTTGTTTGGATTATCGGGTCAGTTTTCGAAGTAGGAGCGTCTCAATACACGATAAAAGGATGGTGTTGGCTTTCAGGCACTTTTTTTTAACTCAAGTGTTTGTTTCTATTTAAAAGTTGAAAAACAAAGAATACCGGAATGTTGTGGAAAGCAGGTCTGCGTGGATTCATGTTTATTTTTTTCAATTAACACCTAGTTAAAAATTTGGACTTTTTAATGTTATAAATAATCTTTATTAATAATGCTAATTTTTTTTTAAATAGGAGAATTGTTTTCAGACTTTTTCTTTCATTTAATGATCTGTTGTCTTGTGGGCCTTTGCGAATCACTTTATTTTTAATATTGAAAAAAGCATATCCACTCCAACAGGACAGTCCAGCCATGACACTTAGAGAACGGGTACTCAAAACATTGGCCCACGAACAGCCCGATATCTGCCCCTGGCATATCTCTTTTACCATTCCCGCGCGCGAAAAACTGACGGCTTATCTCGGCGTGGAGGAGCTCGAGCGCGCCGTGGGCAACCATTTCGCCAAGATCGAGGCAGTGCCGGATGACGGGTGGCGGGAGATCCGCCCTGATTTCTGGCAGGATGAGTTCGGCGTGGTCTGGGACCGCACACTGGACAAGGATATCGGCAATGTGGACCACTCGGCCCTGGTGCTTCCTGAGCCCGATCTCGGTGGTCTCACTCTTCCCGACCCCCTCGATCCCAGGCGCTACGAGCACCACGAGGAGTTCTGCAGCCGGAACCGGGACCTTTTCCGGGTCAACGATTTCGGCTTCACGCTTTTCGAGAGGGCCTGGACCCTGCGGGGCATGGAAAACCTTTTCATAGACATGGTCGAGCGCCCGGGTTTCGTGCACGAGCTGCTCGACCGCATCCTCGAGTTCAACCTGAAGATTGTCGATGGAGTGAGCCGGTTTGCAGTGGATGCCATCCTTTTCGGCGATGACTGGGGCCAGCAGCGCGGATTGATCATGGGCCCCTATTTCTGGCGCGAGTTTTTCAAGCCCCGGGCAGCCCAGGCCTACAAGCGCTGCCACGAGAAAGGCATGTACGTGATGATCCACTCCTGCGGCGATGTGAGCTCGATCATGGGGGACCTCGTTGAGATCGGGGTCGATGTGTTCAATCCCTTCCAGCCCGAGGTGATGGATATCGAGGGCATAAAAAGGGAGTTCGGCGACCTGCTCGCTTTTTTCGGCGGCATGAGCACCCAGAAGACCCTGCCTTATGCCACGCCGGATGAGGTCAAGACTCAGACTGCGTGGCTGATTGAAAAAATCGGCGCGGGCGGGGGATACATTTTCAGCCCGGCCCATGACGTGCCCAAGGACGTGCCGCCTGAGAACATGGCTGCCATGCTCGAGGTGCTGAAAAACCAGCAAGCCTGAACCCGACGCTTCTCTCCCTGCCGGTAAAGCGGCTTAACAGGCTCAAGCGCTTTGCCGGCTTTTTTTCAGGAATTTTTATTCTGCTGAGGATCTGGACCCTTGCCCCAGGCCGAAGAGATCCGCAAAATGTTCGGCAGTATCGTGGGCCGCTATGACCTGTTGAACCGCCTGCTCAGTCTGGGCCTTGACAGAAAGTGGCGCGCCGCCCTGGCCAGGAGCCTGAAAGCACAGGCCCCCGGCACTGTGCTCGACCTCTGCTGCGGAACCGGGGATCTAGGCCTTGCCGTGCTCGAGCACGCCGGGGAAGCCGAGCTGCTTGTGGCAGCCGATTTCTCCCTGCCCATGTGCCGCGCGGCGCGGTCGAAACTGAGCTCTTTTTCCCTGGGAGGCCCGGCCTGGGCCTGTGCCTGCGCGGACAGCCTGCGCCTCCCCTTTGCCGACAGGGTTTTCGATTCGGTCAGCGTGGCTTTCGGCGTGCGGAATTTCGAGGACATGGACCAGGGGCTGGCGGAAATTTTCAGGGTCACCAGGCCCGGAGGCTCTCTCTACATCCTGGAGTTCGCCCCGCCGGAGGGCTTTTTATTAAGAACCCTCTACCGGCCTTACCTCAAGCTGGTACCTCCCCTGCTGGGCCGTCTGGTGGCCGGAGCGGGAGTGGCCTACAGTTACCTCTCCTCCTCGATCGAATCTTTCCTCAGGCCCGAGGCAATGCTCAAGGCCCTTGCCTCCTGCGGTTTCCAGAATCCTAAAGCCGCAAAGCTTACCCTGGGGATAACCTATCTTTATACTGCCCGGCGCTAATAGAACAGCCGCTGTTGCATTTGATTTTTTTCAGGTTTAAATTTGATTGACAGGTATTCTAGCTTCAAGACCTTGCTTTAACACCCGCGGTCAATACATGAGACGACTGATCAAAAATCCCCTGGGGCTGGCTGCTGTGGTCCTGATCCTGGTTGCCGTGCTGATGCCGGCGGCGGCCTACCTGGGTTACCGCAGCAACCTGAGCAACCTCGATGAGATGCTTTACAGCAAGGGATCGGCTCTGATGGAATCTGTGCTGCACGGGGCTGAAAACGCTGTGTTAGCGGACGGGGAAATTATCGATGAGCTCACCGCGCACCTCGCTGACAACGCCAGATACCTTCTGCTTCTGGACGAAAAAGGCCTGCTGGATGAAACCGCGATTGCCACCCTGGCCCAGGCTGAGGGTCTTGTCCGGCTTGATCTCTATTCCCCCTCAGGCACGCTCAAGGCAAGCAGCAACCCGGCCCGGGCCCCTCTTGAATTTCCCCGGGAGCTGGCCAACGGTTACCAGGGCGAAGGGGTCTTTTCGGCTTTTATTTCCGGGGAAGCGCCTTCCGGGCCGGAAGAACAAGGCAGCGGGCAGGAGCTTTTCGCAGTCGGCCTGCAGGCTGCGGACTCCTCTGTCGGTGTGGCCTATGTGGATGCCGCCGAGCTGATCGAGCTGCGGCGCCGTCTGGGGATCGGCCTGATCCTGGATGATCTCTCCGCCATCGAAGGGGTGACCTACGCCCTGCTTCAGGACACCCTGGGAATTATCGCCGCCTCAAGCCAGGTAGTTTCCATGGGCAGTATCAAGGAAGATCCCTTTTTCCCAATCCCGGGCGGGAAAATAAAGGGGCGCTACAGGGATTATTCAGGCCAGGAGGTTTACGAGCTGGCAGCGGGCTTTCAACTGGGCGGAGAGAATTACGGCTACCTGCGCGTAGGCCTCTCCACAGAGGAAATCCGCTCGATCGCCGAGGGGGACAGAAAAAGGTTCATTATGGGAATGGTTGTTTTAATGGTGCTTTTCGCTGTGGTGGCTGCGCTTTATTTCGCAGCACGGAGCCAGTTGATTCTCGAACAGGAGCACTCGCGCATCAAGAGCCTCTCCGAAAGCGTTCTCCAGGGAATGACCGAGTCGGTTATCGTGCTCGATGAGGAAAACCGGATAATTCTTTATAATAACGCCTGCAAGAAAATATGCGGCTGTGAAGAGAGAGAGGTCCTGGGCTTTGGGATACAGAGTCTGAATCCGGCTTTAGCCGAAAAGCTCGCAGCACTCGAGCGCGATAAAATCGCTGCCCTTGAAACCGAAATCGCTCCGGCCGGGAGCCCGGACAAAATCCCGGTCATGCTCTCCGCTGCCCCGCTGGAAATCGCGGGCAAGCGCTACTCGACAATCATTATAACGGACCTTACAGACCGTAAAGAGGCCGAGAAGCTGGCCCTGCGCAATCAGAAATTTAAAACCATGGCCGAGATATCAGCCGGAGTGGCCCACGAGATCCGCAATCCTCTCAACGCAATCGGCATGAATGTCCAGAGGCTCAAACTTGAATTTACCCCCTCGGACCGGGACAAGGACGAATACGGGGAGTTTATCGATTCCGTTCTCGCGGAGGTAAAAAGAATAAACAATATTGTCGAGCAGTTTTTGACTCTGGCCCGTTTTCCAGGACCCAATCTGGCGCCGGGCAAAATTGTTTCGCTGTTAGAGGATACCGTAACTTTTCTCCAACCCGAACTGGCAGCCCGCGGGATAAAACTGGAAAAAAGCCTGGCCCAGGCGCCGCCCTTTCTTTTTGATCCGGACCAGATCAGGCAGGTGCTGACAAACCTGATCAAGAATGCGGCCGAATCCATGGGAGACGGGGGGGGCCTTAAAATCAGCGGCCGGCCTGAAGACAGCGACTACCTGCTGACTGTGAGCGACACGGGTCCCGGCATTGCCGAGGAAAACCGCGAGCGGATTTTCGAGCCTTTTTTCAGTACCAAGAAAAACGGCTTGGGTCTCGGCCTGGCCATAGTGCAGAGGATTGTCACCGAGCACGGAGGGACTATCCGGATCTTCAGTGAAAAGGGGCAGGGAACGACTTTCGTTGTCTCGCTTCCGATGAAATCCGCATGAATTTTTTCTATGTTGAATTGTGAATTACCGCTCGCCGCTAAATAAAAAATTTCTGAGGAGGAGCCGATGAAAACCGGCAGTATCCTGGTGGTTGAGGATGAGGAAACTCAGAGGAGAACCCTCACCGGCTTTCTCAAGAAAAGAGGTTATTACACTCAGGACGCTGGCTCAGGGGAACAAGCGCTTGAAATCCTCGAGGCCGGACCTTTCGACCTGGTGCTTACAGACCAGAAAATGGATGGCATAAGCGGGCTCGAATTGCTCAAAAAGGTGAAGGAGGATAATCCCGAAATCGAGGTAATCGTGCTGACCGCATTCGGGGATGTGCGCTCCGCTGTCCGGGCGGTAAAAGAGGGAGCCTATGATTACCTGACCAAACCGGTGGATCTCGAAGCGCTGGAGATCTCTATCGCCAGGGCGCTCGAACGTCGGCAGCTGGTGGCTGAAAACCGCGCTTTGCGCGAGTCGATCAGCGAGCGGCACAGCTTCGAAAGTATCATTTCCTGCAGCGGACCTATGGAATCCGTGCTCAACATGGCTGCGCGGGTGGCCAAAGTGGAAACCCCTGTGCTGATCACCGGAGAAAGCGGGACAGGAAAGGAAATGGTCGCCCGGGCGATCCACTATTCGAGCAAGCGCAAAGACAAGCCTTTCGTTCCGGTCAACTGCGCCGCGCTCAATCAAAACCTGATCGAAAGCGAGCTTTTCGGCCATGAAAAGGGCGCTTTCACCGGAGCGATCAAAGAGCGGCAGGGCAAGCTAGAATCAGCAGACGGCGGGACTCTGTTCATGGATGAGCTGGGTGAGATAAGCCCCGAAATCCAGGTCAAACTGCTCCGCTTCCTCCAGGAACGAACCTTTGAAAGAGTGGGCTCAGACAAGGTGCTCCGGGCCGATGTGCGGCTGATCGCGGCCACCAACCGCGACTTGGAAAAAGCGATCAGTCAGGGACATTTCCGGGAGGATTTCTACTACCGGATCAATGTGGTCAATATCCATATTCCCCCCTTGCGCTCGCGCAAGGAGGACATCCGGCCGCTGGTGGATCATTTTCTGGCAGCCAGCCAGGACCGCCTGGGCCGCAAAAGTTTTTCCAGGGAAGCCCTGGACTCTCTTTTGCGTTACGACTTCCCGGGAAACATCCGCGAGCTGCAGAACATTGTGGAGCGGGCCATGGTGCTTTCCCGGTCCGAGATTATCACACGTGAAGATCTCCCGCCGAGTGTCATCGCCAGGCAGGACTCTGGAAAGGCTGTACCCGGTGATACTGACTCGCTCACCGGCGCAGTGGAAAATCTCGAAAGATCGATGATCATTGAAGCCCTCGAATTATCAGGCGGCGTAAAGGTGAAAGCAGCGGATAAGCTCGGTATCACTGAACGCAACCTGCGCTATAAGATCAAGAAGCTGGGAATTTACTGACCTCTGAATCAATCATATCCTCTCTCGACCATAATGTCGAAGTTTTCGACAAAATGGTCGAAAAAGCTGTGAATAAAAAATCACCAGTCTGTTATTGTTTTAAAAACTGTGTCAGTAAACTGTTATTTTTCAATAAGTTATAAAAATGAGAAAATGTGTTTCTCTTTCTGGCATCCTTTTTGATATAAAGAGTGGTGTGCGCACTTTAAAAGCATGTTGAATGCTTTAACAGTTAAACACTCTTTATGGAGGTACCAGATGAGTAGCATGAGGATTTTTTTAGTTACCCTGCTTGCCGCAGGACTCAGCTTGAATGGTGTTTCGCTTTACGGACAAAGCGGAACCGATGACCAGACAAGCGGAAATGTTACCCAGACCCAACACGGCTTTGGCAGAGGGATGCGTGGCGGTCCCCCTCTGGACGCAGGTTTTGTGGATGAGAACTCCAACGGTATCAACGACCGTCTCGAGGACGATGACGGTGACGGCCTGATCAATGCCCATGACCCTGACCACAAGCTCTTTCGCAGCACTACTCCAATCGGGCAGGGTTATGGCTTTGTGGATGAGAACTCCAATGGCATCAATGACCGTTACGAAGACGATGACGGCGACGGCGTGATCAACCACCTCGACCCGGACAGCAAATACTACCGTGTACCAGGAACAGTTGGTGGATTCGGCTTTGGCTTTGTGGATGAAAACGCCAACGGCATCAACGACTGTCTTGAAGACGAAGACGGTGACGGCGTAATCAACGCTCTCGATCCGGACAGCAAGTACTACCGCGATCCCAATACTTTCCGCGGATTAGGACGGGGCGGCATGGGCCGCGGCCTCGGGAGCGGTTACGGTTTTATCGATGAGAATTCCAACGGTATCAATGACCGTTACGAAGACGAAGACGGTGACGGCGTGATCAACCATCTCGACTCGGACAGCAAGTATTACCGTCAGCCGGGTGTCAGCGGTCTAGGCCGCGGCTTTGTGGACGAGAACGCCAATGGGATCAATGACACACTTGAGGACGAAGACGGTGACGGTGTGATCAACGCCCTTGATCCTGACAGCAAGTACTTCCGCCCAGCGACCGGCCGCCAGGCATTAGGACGCGGCAGGATGGGCACCCGGAGTGGTGCGCAGAGGGCGGGCGGCGCGGGCAGCAGCAGGTGATAAACGAACTTCTACCGGAGCTCCCCTCGCGGGAGCTCCGGCAATTTTTTTGAAGTGCGATAAGGATCTGTATCATGAATAACAATAATTTAAAATATATTATCCTGGCAGTTTTAATTACTGTTTTTAATTTTGCAAACCTTGCAGGCCAGGAGAAAGAACAATCACCCGGCGCTGAAAAGCCTGGCAAGACCAAGGCTGTAAAAGAAAAAGCCGGGCCGGGTCAGGGAAAGACCGAAATTCAATCTGAAAAAAGCCAAAGCCAAGCCATAAAAATAATCGGCTTCGCGGACCGGAACCGTGACGGGATAAATGACCTGTTCACCGATGCCAATGGGGACGGGATCAACGATATCACAGGAAAACCTTACCCCCACTGGTTCAAGTTCGAAGACAAGAATGAAGACAAGATCAACGATCTGTTCGTGGACCGGGACGGTGACGGGGTCAACGATCTGAGTGTCGAATTCATTGACTCGGACAGTGACGGGATCAACGACAACATAGTGGATTATAATCGCGACTACATAAACGACATAAGCGGCTTGCGATACAGCCGCAAGAGCCTGCGCGGCTACAAGTTCGGATTTATCAAAGAGGAAAGACAGGGCATGATGCGCAACTTTATCGATGAAGACGCGGACGGGATCCCGGATATGAGGCAGCGCGGCGGGCCTGGCTATCGCGGCGGGCGTGACCAGTTTATCGACCGGGACGGCGACGGCATTGATGACAGAAGACAGATCATGCAAAGGCACAAAAAAGAAATGAGGGGAGAAAAGAAATGAGGAGATCACTTTTTGCGCTTCTAGCGCTTGTCTTATCCTTTACCGGCTATTCGTACGGCCAGAAAGATCTCAGGTTCGGCACCAATATGCTGGCGGATGACAATATTTACCGTAATTACGCCCGGAAAGGCGATCTGATTTTTATGCCTTACGCCAGCCTGGGTTATGGGCTGTCGAGCGGCGATTTCAACAACTTCTCCTTTGGTTATGAGGGCGATTTTTTCCTGTTCCGCAAGCTTAGCCACCGCGACTTCTCTGTGCACCAGCTCGGTGCGGATTACAACCACCTCTGGCCCGAGTCAAAAAACTTGCTCGCTTTAGGGGGCAAGGTGGAAGCGCGGTTCAACCCCGCTGACTACAAGTATTACAATTACACCTCGGGTGGGTTATACCTGAATTATAAAACGTACCTGAGAGAAAATGTCGTGCTTTTAGCAGGCTACAACCTGAACGGTAAAAATTTCTCGGAGTTCTCTGAGTTCAATTACGTGGAAAACATCTTCGCCATTCAAACCAGCATTTTCTTTTCAACAAAGACCACGCTGCGCTTGAGCGCCAATTACTATCATAAAAATTACACTACCGGCATCTCGAGCCTTGACTCTTTGTACGTTCCTTCTTTAATAATCCCTGATACTGAACAGGGTGAAGCTGGCCAGGGCGGAATGGGCCAAGGTGGTATGGGTCAGGGCGGATTCGGAAACGGCGGCGTGGGGTCTGGCCTCAGGTGGCAAGGCTACTGGCAAAACCGTCCGCAATCACAGCAATTGCTGGAATTATCCGAGGGCCATTACTGGTACAGAATCAGGGAAGATGAATTCCCGAGCACGGACCAGTTGAAGCTCGGTATCACCGTGGCCCAGAACCTGGCCGAGGGCACAGGGCTGATGGTCAGCTATGCCGGAAGGATAAATCCCAGCAGCCATAACCGCTTCCTCGCCAACCTCGGTGAATCCGTGCTGAACAACGAAGAACTATTCGACGATCATTACAGCTATATCGGCCATGAGGGTACCGTGCAGCTCAAACAAATGCTCCCTGCGCAATCCACACTGACCCTGCTTTTTACAGCCCGCCAGCGCAATTTCAGCGGCCGCCCGGCCATGGACCTCGAGGGATACTACCTGCCCGGCGGCGAAAGCCGCCTGGACAAGGCGTTTTTATTCGAGGCCGAGTTTGCCAAAAGAATCAGTCTAGGGTCCTACCCGCTGCTCAATGATTTCGATTTTACAGTCCAGTTCGGTGCGGGTAAAAACAGCAGCAATGACGAGTATTACAACTACCGGAACACTTATTTCCTGTTTTCGATGGAGAAAGCTTTCTGATATACTTGCACCGGCCCGCTTATTCTCCCTCAGCACAATCTTGAGCAGCACCTCTATCCTGGCTTATCTTTCTATTTTATATACAAAGCTCGATTTAATACAGGGAGCATTAAATATTTTCAATTTATATTGTTTTTATATGCTTTAGCCTTTGTTATTAATATAAGTTGAGTAAACAGGAATGATTTACCAGATGTCGATTCTTACATTTAAGGCGCCGGCGACTTACTTTACCTGACAACGGTTGAAATACCCCGGGAGAAAAGCTTCTACAACTGCCGAAAAGAGGTTTTAGTGCAACTACCTGGGATGGTAGATCATCCCAGGTGAAACCAGGGGCCATAAGAAGCCCTGAAGTCCGGGGACCCTGATTTTGGAGCGTGTAGAAGACACGTAATTTCCATCATCGCCATATTAGATGTACAACGCCCAGGCAGGCCTTTGCGCAGGCTTCCTGCGCAAAGGCGAGCTTGGCGAAGTGGAGCAGAAGTCTCAGGTGCCAGGATTAACTTTTGTTTCTTTTTGTTTAAAAAGAAATGGTTTTGCTTCTTTTGCCTTCAAAAGAAGAATAAAAATTTACCTTTACGGATAAATGTAACCAGTTTTATGACCTGAATAGTGAGTATAAAAGGCGCCTGAAAATTATGCGTTTCAAATCAAGACAAGATCTTGCATTTTAAGTTTAAAAATTATTACATTTAAAATGAAATGGGAGATGAAATATTTTATTAACCTTTCCCGTTAAACGTAAGATTCATTGCGTTCAAGTCCCGCAGGATTTTTCATTCTGACCCTGGATCTTTATCTTTAAAAAATTTCAATCTGCTGTTTGACTTTGCGCTTTTAAATCCATCAGCACCCTTTTGACTTCGGCATAATTATACCTTTGGCCTACATCTTTTAGGGAGTTCCTATGCAAACAGTCCTGAAATATGCCCTGATCCTTGTTTTTATTTCACTGGTTATCGCCGGCGGCATTATTGCACAGGTCAAGGTCAGCGGAGAAGCCCTTGGTACGAGGAAATACGATGATTTTGAAAAGCCCAAATTCTGCGGCACCTCCTGCCATGTAGATTTTTACCGCCAGTGGCAGCAGGAGATGCACTCCCAGGCGTATGTCCACCACTGGGACGAAATCGAGTATTTCAAGCTCGCTGTGCCGCACGCCAGCAAAGATCCGATGGTGGCCGAGGTCAAAGCCGGCTGCAATGGCTGCCACACCCCTATGGCCTTTCTTGCTGGAGATGTCCCGCCCCCTTTGCCTGAGAAAAACAGCCGGGCCAATGAAGCAGTATTCTGTGATCTTTGCCACACTATAACCGGCTTCCAGGGAGATGTCCCACACAATTTCAACTATGTATCCGAGCCTGGAAACGTGAAATACGGCCCCCGCGGCGGAGTGACCTCCCCGGAACACGAGATCCGGAAAAGTGATTTCTTATCCACTCCTGAGTTCTGCGGCACCTGCCATAATGAAAAAAACCCTTATGGAATGTGGGTCAAATCCACGCACCTCGAGTGGAAAGAAGGGCCGTATGCCAAGGAAGGGGTCAGGTGCCACGACTGCCACATGCCCCCTGCCCAGGGAGTGAGAGCCTCCATGGGCAAAACCTTACCCGATGTCCGCCAGCACCTGTTTCACGGGGCCCATGACCCGGGTAAGATCAGAGGGACGCTCGAGCTGCGCATCCACCCGGACATTCTTGAGACTGAACCCGGCGACAAGGTTGTTTTCACGGTGGTCGTATTCAACCAGAAAGCCGGGCACAAGTTCCCTACTGGCTCGGTTGAAGACCGCATTGTCTGGCTGCATGTCGAGGCCACTGACTCAAAGGGCAAAGTCTACCACCTCCCGGTGGACCCCAAAGGGTTCGAGGGCGAAAAGTACACTATCGCCAGCGATGAGCTTGCCTATCAGGACATGGGCATTGCTCTCGACGACCCGAATTTCAAAGGAGTCAGAAGGGAAGAAGTCCCGGTCGGCGACCGGATATTCAGAATGGCGTATTTCGACCCCCAGGGCAGGATGACTATCCAGCAGTGGAACACAAAATCTTTCGGTGTGGATTACCGGGTTCCTCCGCGCGGCACCCGCATAGAGCACTACTCCTTTAACCTGCCATTTGATGTCGCCCCCGGCCCGATGACAGTCAAGGCTGCTGCCAACTACAGAAAGCTGGTCAAACCAGTGGCCGACTTCTTGAAAGTGCCGGAGGACGAATCTGAAATAATTTTAGTGAACCAACATTCCACCACAATCACCATCCTGGATTGAAAAAGGAGAAAAAATGAGAAAAAAATTTACCGGTCAGTTAGTCTTTTACATCCTCGCTCTCGGTTTCTTCTCAACTCTATTCAACAACTCCCTGTACGGGATTCCGGCTTTTGCCAGAAAGTACCGTATGAGCTGCAAGACATGCCATACTCCCATTCCAAAGCTCAAGCCGTACGGGGATGACTTCGCGGCCAACGGGTTTCAGCTCCCGGACCAGGAAGCCCCGAGATATTTTGTGGATACCGGAGATGATAAGCTATCGCTCATCCGTGAGATACCGCTCGCTTTCCGCTTTGACGGGTTCTTAAACTACAACGATTACGCCGGGAAAAAAACGGACTTCACCACTCCTTATATAATGAAACTCCTCTCAGGAGGGGCGCTCGCTGACCATGTCTCCTATTATTTCTACTTTTTGATGAACGAAACAGGGGATATCGTCGGTATCGAGGATGCATACCTGATGTTCAACAACCTGCTGGGCGCTGATTTCGATATTTACCTGGGACAGTTCCAGATCTCCGATCCCCTGTTCAAAAGGGAGCTGCGCCTCACTTTCGAGGATTACAAGATTTACAAGACTAATGTGGGAGAATCCAGGATTGATCTTTCTTACAGCAGAGGTATGATAGTCACTTACGGCCTGCCTTCAGGCACGGACCTGATCTTCGAGCTTGTGAACGGCAACGGAATCGGCCCAGCCACGGACGAAAGAGACTTCGACTCCGATAAGTACAAAGATCTGATGTTCCGCATATCCCAGGATTTCAACAAGAATCTCCGCCTGGGCTTTTTCGCTTACAGCGGGCGTGAAAGAAGCCTCGGGATGCTGAACAAAGCCTGGCTCCTGGGCCCTGATGCAACAATCTCAGCGGGCGATAAATTCCAGTTGAACCTGCAATATGTGGAAAGAAGGGACCATAACCCGTTCTTTCTCACTGACAAGGGAGATGAGATTAAAACCAAAGGCGCTTTCGGAGAGATGATTATCTCGCCCAAAGGCGATGAAAGCAGGGTGTTCCTGGTAGGTCTTTTCAACTGGGTCGATTCTGACCTGAATGAGCTGGATTACAAGAGCTTCTCAGGCCACCTGAGCTATGTACTCAGACGGAACATACGCCTGGTCGCTGAATACACACGAATTTTTTCCAATGATAAAAACAGGCTGGGCGCCGGTTTTGTTGCCGCCTTTTAACCGTTAAAGTTTTAACTGCTTCCATATCTTATAAAAGGGGGAGGCTGTCGCGGCCTCCCCCTTTTTTGCCTGATACACCATTTTTCTGTTTACGAGCTCAAAACAAATTAAAATCCGACACTTATTTATTAAAGTGTCTTAAGTCGGATTATTCATAAAACTTGTCGCTACTCCAGACCATTATGAACAAACGGCAACCGGAAGTTTTTATGATAACCTTTTGGAATTCAGGAGACAGGAGTCAGAATTCAGAATATTTTTGGAAATGATTACCAGAGTTTTTAAACTTCTGACTCCTGGCTTCTGAATTCTTGTCCGGTCTGGAGCAAATGCTTGAAAGACCGAAAGACTGTTCCTTTCTACTAAATTTTGTGAATAATCCAGGTTAACATGTCCTTTTGCTCTATTGTCTGAATCAAACTTGAACCGTTTATTTAAATATTTTCTTAACTTGGAATGCTCTTTACTTGAACAATAAAATATGTTGACATTATTTTGTCCATGTTTTAAATTTTTCGAGTATATTTTCCCTAATCCGGCAATTCTTTCTAATTTTTACAGAACCACAGGGTCCCCGAACTAAATGTCCTTTAAACGGCAGATCTTTAATTTACTTATATTCTTTCTCTTAACGTCGTATGCTTATTCAGAACTGAGGGCGGAGCTCATTCTCAGCGGCAGTTCGCAGTCGCTCTTCTACAGTCGGGAAAACCTGCCTGTGCTATCTAATGGAGACGAGACCGACAATTTTAGATATTTTCAATACTTGAAGATGAAGCTGAGCAATAAAGGAGAAAAAAGCTCGATTTCTTTCCGGACTTACCTTCGCGTCTCGGATGATCTTAATCCCGAATACACTGATGACAGCCTCTGGCGCCTTTACAATGGATACCTGCAGTGGGACAGGGGCATCACGAGCTTCAGTCTCGGTAGGCAATGGCTCCACCTCGGTCCCGGAAGCTTGACTCTCGATGGGCTGAAAGTGAGTATCGGATCCCAGGGCAGGCACAAGCTTACAGGCTACTTTGGGACAGAAAGCCCTTATAGCAGGAGTTTCGGCACTCTCGGCTGGGAGCGCGCCCGATCCGGAGGAATATATTTCAGTACCCGGCCTGTCAGCAGGGCAGATATAGGTCTCGGGTGGTATCAGAAAAATCGTGCAGGTGAAGTCGCCTTGCGGGAAATCGGCTTTAACGGTAAACTCAGGCTGCCTATTGACCTTGATTTAAGTGGCAGACTGGATCTCAATCTCCTGACTGACCGGGTGCAAAAAGGTATTGTCCGTTTCAGCTACCGGGGTATTAAGCGCCTGAGTTTCACAGGCGAGTACAAGCATTACGAGCCCCGTCTTTTCTACCAGAGCTACTTTCGCCGTTTCAAGCCCGAAGCCAATGACCAGGTGCGGGGAGGCGTTGTGTTTTTCCTGCGTCCCGAGGTAACCCTGAGTATGACCTATTCCGCGATTTTCTTTGAAGAGGAGAGCAGCAGTTACCTGAGCCTGGGCGCAAGCTGCCCGTACGGTTCCGTAACCTATTACAGAGGGGACGGCTACGGGGGCGATGAGAATGGTTTTGCAGTCGGCGCCAGTTTACCGTTTGCTAAAAAATTCGAGCTGTTTGCAGATCTCGACTATTCCCGCTACCGCTTCTATGAGGATGAGGACCGGGATTATCTGTTCTCCTCGATTTTCGGGATTAACTGGCAGCCGAGAAAAGACATAAACGCCAGCCTCGAGTTCGAGGATTTCAACAACGATGCTTTCAGCAAAGACTTCCGCGCATTGATCAAGGTTGCTTACAATTTCAGCAACGTGTTTTGAGTTTTAAAAAAGCATGATGAAAAAAATCAACGGAAATTTACTCTTGTTCGCAATCCTTGGGCTGGCGTTTTTCTGGGCCGCTGTTCCGGGTTCCACAGCTCGGGAAAAACCCGAAATAATCTTCTCACACCGTCTGCACACTGAGGACGTGGGAGTCGAGTGCGAGGTCTGCCACGCCAAAGCGGGTGAAAGTAAAAGCGGCTTAGACAATCTGATGCCCGAAAAGAAGGTCTGCCTGGTCTGCCATGAAGACGATGTAGATAAATGCGAAAAATGCCACAGGAATAAAGAGAAACCCCGGGCGATCGAGCGTATCACCGCTTACAGCCCCAAGTTTAACCACGCTGTTCACCTGGAAAAAGGCGCGGCCTGTGAAAGGTGCCATAGCGGGGTCTCAAAATCCGACTCGGCTTCCACGGAGCATATCCCCGGCATGGCTGTCTGTATGCAGTGTCACGATGGGATACAGGCTGGAAAAGATTGCATAATCTGCCACGAACACCCCCGGGGCAGGCTGCCCGAAGATCACATTCTGCCTCTCTGGCAGAAACATCATGGCGATGAAGCGCGGATAGACAACGGCACCGCCTGCATAATGTGCCATAACCGGAACGATTGCCAGGAATGCCACCAGGGCGATAATCTCAGCCCCCGTGCGCATCCTCCGGGTTTTGAATACAAGCATGGGATAGAGATCCGCACCGGGCGAACCGAGTGCGCCGCCTGTCACGAGGACCGGGCATTCTGCATCGAGTGCCACACTGAGAGGCAGGTCTATCCACGCTCTCATCAGAGAGCATCCTGGGCCAATGATATACCCGGCTCCGGGGGCAGCCATAAAATCCAGGCGCTGATCAATATCGAGAACTGCGCGGCCTGCCATACCGACGAGCCTGATAGCGACCCTGTATGCGCGGCCTGCCACGGGAGATAACCATAATAGAAGGCCTGATAGATTCTGCAGATATGTATCTACATTTCAGAAAATTCGCTCTGGTACTAGGCGCTTGTATCCTTTTTTTTCATGGTTGTGCTGACCGGAAAGAGCCTAATGAGCCCAAGGTTCACCCGGAAGAATGGGCAGAGGAAAGCTCACCTGATTTCCACGGGAACAAGGTCACTCTCTCAGGGCTCGTTTCCTGTCCCGCATGCCACGGTGCTGACTACCGCGGTATTCAAGGCAGCGGCGTTTCCTGTTACTCCTGCCATGACGGTCCGGGAGGCCATCCTGTCGGTTGGGTCAAACAGTCCTCTGAAGGCCTTCATCCCATAAAAGTTGCCGCTGAGGGGACCGGCGCTTGCGCCCCCTGCCACGGTGAGAACTTCCAGGGCAAGAAATATAACGGCGGCTCCTGTTACTCCTGTCACGGCGGACCGAGCGGACACCCGACCCAGGGCTGGCTTGAAAAATCGAGTGACAAATTTCACGGCCTGGACGCCAGCAGGCAAAATCTGGTCGGCTGCACCCCCTGCCACGGCACAGACTATGCCGGAGGCACCAGCGGAGTTTCCTGCACTTCCTGCCACGATTCCCGGAGCGGCCACCCCTTGGAGGAGGGCTGGCTCGATTCGACTTCTGACAACTCCCATCCGGTCCGCAAGAATCAGGCAGGAAAGAAATATTGCGCCGGCTGCCATGGAGAGGATTTTAAAGGCGGCAATTCCGGGGTGAGCTGCTACTCCTGTCATGAAGGTCCCAGCGGGCATCCTTTCGGCTGGATGGAGGAAGCGAGCCAGAACTACCACGGGTTGGCTGCAAGCAGCCGGAGCCTTGGCTACTGCACTGTCTGCCATGGCAAGGACTTTAACGGCGGCTTCAGCGGCACATCCTGCAAAACCTGTCACACCACCCAAAGCGGGCACCCCTCGAGCGGCTGGCTGGTACCCGGTGACCCGAATTTCCACGGATTCCGTCTCTCCCGAACAGGCACAGGCTATTGCGCCGGCTGCCACGGCGGGGATTTCAAGGGCGGGGTTGCCGGTATAAGCTGCTACACCTGCCATAATGGGCCGAGTGGACATCCCGCGGGCTGGCTCGATAAAAGAAGCCCGAACTTTCACTCAATTGCCGTAAACACCCGGGGCCTGGACGCCTGCGCTCTCTGCCATGGCGAGGACTTTAACGGCGGGATCAGCGGGAAATCATGCAGGACCTGTCATATTCGTGAAACCTGGCTTCCCCTCTAAAAATTAATTAATCTGCATCGGCGATAGTAAATTTTCAGACCGCATGATTTTCTTTTCATCTAGACAATTTTATTTTATAAATTATTGCAACTGATTATCTTGTTCTTTATTACTATCGAACCAGACAGACAAGAACCCCGGATTGCGTCTTAACCTCTCGATTGACTCTTTGGCTTCAAACTGTTTTCACTCATCTCGACCGATATGCTTCTAAGCTGAAACGCAAGGATAGCTCAGGCTTGATAAAAACAACACGATCCGTGCCAAATACAGAAAGGAGCATTTTTTATGTCCCAGAGTTCCCGGAAAGGTCGGCGAAACTTTCTTAACCTTTTCCTGGGGGGAAGTTCCCTGGCATTTCTGGCCGCAATCTTCTATCCAGCGATCAAATTTCTCAACCCGCCGGAAGTCGAGGACTCGAACACTGAAGCGATCAGTGCCGGTAAAGTGGAAGATTTCAAAAAGGGAAGCGGCAAAGTAGTCAAATTCGGCAGTAAACCGGCCTTGGTTATCAGGGACGATTCCAGCGAGTTCAAAGCGTTTCTGGCTGTTTGCACTCATCTACAGTGCACGGTTCAATATCTCCCTGATGAAAAAGTAATCTGGTGTGCCTGTCACAACGGGAAATACGATTTGAACGGGATAAATATCTCCGGCCCCCCGCCCCGGCCCTTGACCCCCCTTAAAGTCAATATCCAGCAGGATGAAATTTTTATCTCGAGGGAAGCCTGATCCATGCCGCTCAAAAGACTGTACGACCAAGTTTACGAATGGGTTGACGAGCGAGTGGGTTTGGATGAGATGATCCATTTCCTGCGTAAAAAGGAAATCCCCATATTTGCCCACTCGATCTGGTATTATTTCGGCGGGATCTCCCTGTTTCTGTTCATGGTCCAGGTGACAACCGGCATTATGCTGCTGATGTATTACCGTCCGGGGGTAAGCTCCTCGTTCGAAAGTCTCCAGTTTATTGTCAGCAAGGTCCATTTCGGCTGGCTCGTGCGGGATATCCACTCCTGGTGTGCAAACCTGATGATCCTATGTGTTTTTATCCACATGTTCAGCGTTTTTTTCCTGAGATCCTATCGCAAACCGAGGGAAATGACCTGGCTAAGCGGAATGGTTCTGCTCTCATTAGCTCTCGCTTTCGGTTTCAGCGGCTACCTGCTGCCCTGGAACGAGCTGGCCTTTTTCGCCACCAAGGTCGGCACTGACATAGCCGGCAGCGTACCCCTGGCAGGCGATTATATCGTGCGTGCTATTCGCGGGGGTCCGGATGTGACCGGCGCCACCCTTTCGCGATTTTTCGGCATCCATGTGAGCGTACTGCCGGGAATCTTTATTATTGTCCTGGGTGTCCATCTGTATCTGCTTCAGCGGCAGGGTCTAAGCGAGCCTATAGCCTGGGAAAAACTGCCCCCGGAAAGAAAAAAAGTGATGTCCTTTTTCCCCAACTTCTCGCTGCGCGAAATGATTTTCTGGCTGGCGGCGCTTTTGGTGATCAACGCCCTGGCCGTGTTCTTTCCCTGGGAGTTGGGGATCAAGGCCGATCCTTTCGCCTCGGCTCCGGCAGGAATCAGGCCCGAATGGTATTTCATGTTCATGTTCCAGACCTTGAAAATGCTCCCGCCTCATGTCGGACCCCTCGAGGGAGAGCTGGCGGGCCTGGCCCTGATCAATCTCGGCGGCCTGCTCTGGCTCACCCTGCCCTTCTGGGACAGGTGGTCCGGAACCGGAAGCCCGAAAGCCAGGCTCATTACATGGCTTGGAATCGTTATTATCGCTTACATTGTGCTGATGACTATCCTCGGCTATGTCTTACCCTGAAGCGGAGGCTCGAGACACACAAGCGCCTGATCCGGCGTTTCTGTAAAATTTTTAAGGGGATAACCCATGAACCTTAAAGCTGTGCTGACTGTCTTTTCATCTGCACTTCTCTCGGCCGCCCTGGCCAGTGGGGCAAAGGCCGCCGCTGAAAACAATTGCCTGTCCTGCCATGCCAGGCTGATGCAGAGATATTCCACCCCCACGGTACTTTATGAAAAGGATATACACCAGAAAGCCGGCTTGATCTGCTCGGATTGCCACGGTGGCGACCCCGAGGGAAAAAAATGGCACGGCCCCAGGAATCCTGCGCAAGGGTTCCTCGGGGCGCCCGCTCCGGCCGAAATTCCGACTTTCTGCGACCGCTGCCACGGCAATGTCGTATACATGAGATCGCATAATCTTTCCCTGCCTGTGGATCAGCTTGTGAAGTACCGCACGAGCCGCCACGGAGAGCTGCTCCTGGGACAGGGAGATATTAAAGCCGCAAGCTGTGTGAGCTGCCATAGCGTGCATGATATCAGGCAGGTCGGGGATCCAGGTTCATCCGTTTATCCGGTAAATCTACCGGGGACCTGCGCCGGATGTCACGCGGATGCCCAGTATATGGCCGGCTACGGTATCCCGACAGATCAGTTCGCGAAATTTGCCGGGAGTGTACACGGTGTGGCTCTTCTCGAGCGCGGAGATGTCGGCGCGCCGGCCTGCAACGACTGCCATGGCAACCACGGCGCTATCCCTCCGGAGGTCGACCATATCTCGCAGGTCTGTGGCCTGTGCCATGTGAATAACGAAAAGCTCTACCGGGAAAGCTTCCATGCAGAAATATTCAAAGCGCTCGGAAGTCCGGATTGTGAGACCTGTCACGGCAACCACGGAATCAGGCACCCTGATGAGAGCTTCCTAGGCGCCGGGGAAAATTCAGTTTGCGGCAATTGCCACGAGCAGTCCCGGAATGATGCGGGCTTTGCCCTGGGGCTGGCCATGAGAAGCATCCTCGACAGCCTGGCTGCCTCTCTTTCAGCCACCACCGGACTGGTGGAAAAGGCCGAGCAACTGGGCATGGAAACCTCCGAGCTCAGCCTCTCCCTGCGTGATGTGCGGCAGAGCCTGATCGAGGCCAGAACGATGATCCACTCTTTCGATGATACAGAGGTGAGCAAAGCCGCCCAGCCTGGGGTCAAACTCGCTCTCGAGCTGAAAGCAGGCGCCCTGGACTTGCTGAGCGAGCACAAGAAGAGACGCTGGTGGCTCGGAGGGATAAGCCTTATTGTCCTGGCTCTTATCGCCGGGCTCTATTTAAAACTGCGCGAAATAGAGAAGTGATTAAAGAATAACCTCTCTATCACAAAGAGCGCTTTTAATATCAAAGACCGGCTGTCCGGGAAAACAGCCGGTCTTTGATGTTCCAACGGGAACCATATCTTTGGTTTTATGCACTTTTTACGACAGCCATAGAGGATTCAAAGGGTATTATTCTGATAAAATCCCCCCTGACCCCTTTTGGGGAAAGGAGGGAATAAACCTCCCCCTTTGGCAAAGGGACCCCACGGGGATTCAATAATCCGCTCTCGATTAATAATGGCTCTATTTCTGTAGTAAAAACAGTATTAGATCTTCAAACTACTTCAACAGCACCATCTTGCGTGTCTGCACAAACGAGCCGGCCCGCATGCGGTAGAAGAAAACTCCGCTGGCCACTTTCCGTCCCTGGTTATCCGTGCCGTCCCAGAATACTGTGTATGTCCCCGCATTTCTGGTTTCATCGACCAGGGTACGAACTATCTGGCCCCGGAGGTCAAAAACCTCCAGGATAACATGCACGGAGTTCCCTTCCGGAACGCTGTAGCTGATAGTCGTAGCCGGGTTAAACGGGTTGGGACTGTTCTGGGACAGAGAAAACGCCTTGGGAAGGACCGAGCTTCCGGCGCTGTCATAAAGCGCGATCCGGAAAGCTTCTGCCTCTTCCTCTGTCAGGTTCATCTGCGCTATCATCGTTTTCACGTATTCAATATCCTCAGCAGTCAAACCCTCCATCTTCTCGGCTGGAATCCAGATCTCGGCTGAGGCAAGCTGGGTTGTGAATTCAGTACAGCTACGATTCTGGATACGCTTCAGCAGGGCGATGACATCATCAATAGAAAAATGCCCGTCGAGATTCCTGTCCAAACAGGAATTTTCTGGATCATCACGCGCCAGAATCAATAAAGAGATCACATCACTGATCGTGCGTTTTCCATCCCCGTTCAAGTCGCAATTAGCACAATCCGAGTCCAGCCACAAAGATTCGTATGCATCTTCGAGCAGTACTGTGGCCAGCTTGGGGTTGTGAACACCGAGACTGCGGTCGTTATACACCAGATTATAGTTATAGGCGGCTTTCATTTGCGTTTCGGTGATATAGCCCGAATCCACATCCTCCTGGCTGTAACGTGGCACTCCGATGAGGTAGCTCTGGTAACTCGGAACATCAGCAGCAGTGTAAAGCACTAGCCTGGACTTGACCGCATCGAGCAACTCCTGGACCCTGGTCTGGATTCCGCGGTAATCGAAGTCATCATCAATGTCGCTGTGGCAGCGGCTGCAGGCTTCGGTCAGGCGAACCTCGGTTGTGTCACCGGTGATGCTGTCCACTAGCTCAGCCTCCATAGCGAAAGAGTGGCCGCCGACCACAAAACCCTTTTCTGCAGAAGCCTCGGACATGTGGCAGCCCGCGCAGCGCTCTTCATTCACTGTATTGTGCATGTTGGCTGTGGGATACACCTTGCCTGGATAGCGGTAGCCCAAAGTACCGTTAAGCATGTCTGTCTGACCGGAGTAATGCGGACGGGTACCGGGCACAAACGTTCCCGGGCGCAGGTGATGACACACATCACAGGCATGCGCAGCTTCGCCGGTCGACTCGTACTTCGTACCGCCTGCCAGAACCGAGTTATAGTCCAAAACAGCCCGCAGCTGGTGTTCCCCTGTTGCATCATGAGGATCGTGGCACACGGTACAGGTGATTCCATGCAATGTTTTGTACGCTGCCGTTGAACCATGTTCGGCGCTGACATTGACCTCGAAAAATCCTTCAGCCGTATGGCAAGCCACGCATTCGTTTCCCTCTTGATTGAAATGCTCGGTGGTCTCGAACTCTTTACCGTGACCGGAATTTTTCCACTGGGTCGGAAAATAGTGATGCGACCCATCCTCATGGCAGTAGGCGCAGACGCTGGCATCATAAGACACCGCGATCGTTGCCGGATTTCCCCCGTGCTCGCTTCCCGGCCCGTGGCAGCTCTCGCACTGGATGTTAGCCAGCTGGGCAGTATGGGGATAATTGATCACCATAGAGTCAAAAACCCCTTCATGAAGCGAGTCAGGGAAAGTCCAGCCTTCTTCAGAGGCCACATCATCGAAACCGCCATTCACAGCCAGAGTGTCATAGCCCACGGTGTGGCACTCAATGCAGGACTCGGTGTAATGGCTGCTGAGTGTGCCATCCAGCCCTCGTTCCAGCATGGCAGCATGGCCTGTCGCGCTCCATTCCTGCGCCCTTGCTGAATGACAAAGACCGCACTGGGGATAGGCTGGCGCAGCTCCGCCGATAGTGCCCACTCCGACATAAGTGGCGGCCGTAATGGTGATCTCATCCGAGGTGGCAAGACCCGCTGTATCCGTATAATTCAAAGTAACTATGTACGAGCCTTCCAGATCCGGAATAAAGTAAACCTCACGCATATCTGTCGCGCTCAAAGTGGAGGTAGATCCATCCGGCGCTGTCAGTGACCATGAATAACTACCTTCGTGTTCACTCCTTAAATAAACCGGCTGGCCCACCCCTGTTACACTAAGCGGCTGGGACCGCTGGGTTTTCAACCCCAGGTCGTGTACCTCCTGCGGTGAATAACCTATAAGCCTGATAGCCGCTTCAGCGGCGCTCACTGGTCTAAGTAATAGAACAGAAAGACAAGCCGCTCCAAAAAAACAGATTAAGTGTCGGGGCATATCTTGTCTCCAACTTAATGGAGGAAGCCTTTTTTCAAAAAACTAGAAAAAAGAGAATCCAGAATTGACAAAATATCGAGATCCAATAAATCGTTTTTCTGCCTGCTTTCCTTTCCGGACTGCTGATTTCGAAAAAATCAGCAGAGACCTTTAGCAGGCCTTTCCTTAGCGGTACGAACCTTCGCTGCATACTTTCCTTACTTTTTCTCTACTTGGCTTGATAACTGAAACCCTGTCTTTTTGGTCCATATTCCTCCATTTGCTAGCTGTTTTAACCTTTTATTATGCAGACAAGCCGTATGCATGATATCTGTGTGAGGATAAAGCCCTTTTTTTTATTCGCCCGCCATCAAAAACGAAAACCCCAATGTTTTTTTCTTTGACCAGAGAGGGCGCCTGAATGAATCCTCAAAGGAAAACGGGCGCTCCTTCTTTAGTGTTTTCTGCAGTTATAACAAGCGCCAAAGGCTCAACAAGCAGTCGGCCAGGCAAACTGAAAAGCGCACGACCGATTGAAATGCAACACCGGTGCTCTGCCTTTGGATCAAGGCGGTATTTTTTTGTTAAATCCAAGTTCGATTTGATAAAACCGCCTTTATGTCCCTGGTAAATGCCCCGGTTTGCATACTTCTCAAACTCTTATGCAGTTAAAGCCGGCCGGCTCTTTTGATTTATTTGAAGAACTACAAGCTTAGTACTGTAACTCGAAAATACGGTGCCGTATTTTTTCCAGCAACGCTGTGCGGACTCGTAGGGGCGACCGGCGGTCGCCCGAACAGGGCGAGGCATGCCTCGCCACTACGTTTACTAAATTTGTAATTTGGTTTAAAACAATACGCTACACTATTTATGAATTCATGTACTTAGCGAGAGGACAGTCGGTTAATCTGGAAATTATTAAATGTATACATTATATTGTATACATTAAATATTAAAACATTGTTTACCTTCTGTCAATGAAAAAGTGCCGATAATTTACATCATATATCACCCTCCGCTTATGTCTGCTGAAAAAAAAGTGAATGCCTTTCTCATTCCTGCCTTGAATTCGTTATTGACCTCCTCCGCTCAATTAATTATCTATTAATCTAAAGAATCTGGATCAGTCAAAAACCGCGGTTAGTTCACCAAGCTGCAAGCCCTGGCGAAAATTGATCCTCTGTCGAGGTTTTTCACCTGCTTAAAAAGTATGGTATATCCGGGATTTTTTAACAGGGCTGTCATGATAAGGAGAAGACGATGAAAGTGTTATGTATCCTGGGAAGCCCCAGGAAGAAGGGTAATACGGCGAAAATTCTCGGCTGGGTTGAGGAGGAGCTGCGCTCCAGGGGACATCAGGTCGAGCATCTTCACATAGCAGACCACAAGCTTGAAGGCTGCGTAGCTTGTTACAAATGCCAGATAGATCCGGATGAACTCGAATGCTCGCGCGACGACGAGGGAGTGGAGATTTTCAGACGGCTGAAAGAGGCAGACGTCGCGGTTTACGCCACACCGCTTTACTGCTGGGGGTTCACCTCTCAGATGAAGCCGTTTATCGACCGCCATCTCTGCCTTTGCACCGGCGCCGATGACCCATCCACCTATCAGTCCCATATCGAAAACAAGCGGATGGCCCTGCTGGTCACAGCCGCAGATAAGGCAGGCGAGGGCAACACGGACCTGATCCAGGAGGTTTTCAAGAGGCTTACGGACTATACGAAATCCAGGGTCGTCGCACTATTGATCGTGCCGTTCTGCACCAAACCTGAGGATTTGGGCGACAGCCACAGGGAAAAGGCCCGGGCCTTTGCGGCAGAAATTGTTGGCTAAGCAGGTTTCGGATTATGTCCTGATAGGCCGATGATCCGGACTGGAGTATGTCAGCTTGCTGAACTTCAAAAAAACCGCCTTGAATTACAGTTTGATCAGCTTTTTAATTTTGGTCTTTTGCTGTTCTTTCCTGGCAGCCTGGGACCGCGGCACAGTGGCTTACGAGGGCGGTTACAAGGCAGTGATCGAACCCCTCATGCCTTCTGACTCGACCCACCTCTTAGGCTCCTCTCCAGGCGGACCGGAACTCGCCCTGTCGCTCAGGAATCTGAAACAGCAAGCGATTCAGGGAGCCGTTCTCTATCTCGGCATAACAGATTTTACCGGGAAAGGGATCCAGGATTTTACAGAAAGGCTGGATCTCCCTGCAGACCGCGACACAGTGATCAGGATAAAGGCTGGGCTCCTGGACCGGAAGCCCGGATTCTACGATGTCCGGGTATTCCTTTTCGAAAACGGCCGCGAACTCGGCTACAAGGAGTTCTCTTTCGGTTACGATGTCCGGAGCCTCCCTGTCAAGCTGGACCGGCCGCCTGATTTCGACAGTTTCTGGAGGGCGACCCTGGACAGCCTGAAGGGTGTTCCCCTGTCTCCTGTTGTGTTGAAAGACACCCTGCTGAGCACGCCTGAGGTGGATGTCTGCCGGGTCAGTTTCTCCAGCTTCCGCGGGGTGCGAGTCTACGGCTGGTATACCGTGCCACGCTGGAAGCAAGCCCCGCATGCGGCTTTGCTTTTTTTCCCGGGCTACAGCTCAGGACGCATTTCTCCCCGGATATCCTATTCCGAGCTCGGCTACGCCACCCTGAGCATACAGGTCAGGGGCTATGATGTGGACCAGGAGAGTTACCCGGAGGACAACCAGAGGTACATGACACTCGGCATCGCGAGTCCTGAGAGCTATATCTACCGTGAAATAACATGCCATTGCCTGCGGGCGGTGGATTTTGTGTGGCACAGGCCGGAAATTGACCGGGAGAGAATCGGGGTGGCCGGCGGGAGCCAGGGAGGAGGCCTGGCCCTGCTCACGGCCGGTCTTGATCCCCGGATCAAGGCGGCTGTGGCCGGAGTACCCTTTCTGACCGATTTCCCGCGCTCGATGACCATGACCGGGAATCCCTACCGTGATGTGGTGCGCTATATCGAAAGCCACCCGGAAAGCAAAGCGAAGGTAATGCGCACGGTGAGTTATTTCGATGTCTTGAACCTGGCGCAAAAGATCGAAGTGCCGGTGCTTGTCTCAATGGGGCTTTACGACAGAACCTGCCCGGCGCCCTCGATTTACGGGATGTTCACCTTGCTGGCCTCGACCGATAAAACGGCGAAGATTTACCCGTATTTCGACCACCACGAGGTTTACACAAGTTTTTCCAAAGTCGAAAGAGACTGGCTTAAAGCTCACCTGCCTCCGGTGGCGGAAGGCAACTCGATGATCTCTAAATAACTAAAACACTTCTTGCCTGGAGCGGCATTCATGGACCCTTTACTCAAATACCAGGTACTCGGGCAGGAAGCCTACCGTTACGGGCTTGCTTTTCTGATAATCCTGGCTGCATTAATCGTAAAAAAAATATTCGACAAAATAATCTCAAAATGGCTTCACAGGTGGGCCGAGAAAACCCATTTTCGCTACGATGATATAATTATCTCCTCGATCAGCCCCCCGCTGAGCGCGCTCATGTTCAGTATGGGTATATTCTTCGCCCTGTTCATGTTCAAGCTGCCGGGCGAGCCATACAACCTGCCCCTGATTATCACCCAGAGCTTGCATGTCACCCTGGTCCTGATCGCTGTCTGGGCGGCTTATCGGCTCTGCGACCTGGTTGCGGAAATGACCAGAACTTTCTTTGAAAAACAGAACCCTGAGATGGCCGAACAGTTCACTCCCCTGGTGCGCCAGGCTATCCGGATCACAGTAGTGATCGTGGGCGGCATCCTGATTATCCAGAACCTGGGCTACTCGGTAACCAGCCTTGTCGCCGGGCTGGGGATCGGCGGCCTGGCTATCGCCCTGGCCGCCCAGGACACAATATCGAACGTTTTCGGCACTTTGGTGATGTTCACGGATAAGCCTTTCAAGATCGGAGATTGGATCAGGTTCGGAGAGGTGGACGGGTTTGTGGAGGAAGTCGGCTTCCGTTCAATCAAGCTGCGCACCTGGTCGAACACGCTGATGTACATCCCGAACAAAATGATCACCTCACAGATCATCGAAAACTGCGCCAGCATGAAAAAACGCCGGGTAAAAATGACTGTCGGCATCCAGTACGACAGCCCCTCGGATAAAGTGCGGGAGCTGGTCAGGCGAATCAGGGAGCTTTTGCAGAACGATTCGGATGTCAACCAGGAATATATGCTGGTCCACTTTACGGATTTCGGTCCGAGCTCACTGGATATTTTCATTTACTATTTCACAGTGAACACTGCCTGGGCGGAATATCTCGAGGTGCGTGAAAGGATCAACCTGCGGATAATGGAGATAGTCCACGAGCTGGGTTTGAGCTTCGCTTTCCCGAGCAGCACGCTGTATTTCGGCAGCCGGTTGTCAATGGAACAGGCTCCGGTCACGGAGCCCGGTAAGCGGGAGATCTGACCCGGAAAAAATCAAGGCCCCGGGAGGTCTGTTACTACGCCGCCGGGGAAGCAATCAACAAATAAAACCTTTTGTCTTTTAACCATGGCGGTCGAATGAGGATCTTAACTCTTGACTGCGGCACATCGCGTATCAAAGCCGGGGTATTCGACATCCAGACCGGCTTTTCAGGCCAGGAGGCGCACCCCTCGGCGGTCAAGGCACCGGTCCGCTTGTGGATAGAGAAAACAGAGGGTTCCCCGACTGAGGAAACCCTGGCCGGCCGGGACCGCAGCCGTCTGGATGTGGAATACTACCTCTCGCGGGTGTACGGTCTGCTGCGGCGAGTGACTGAAGAGATCGGGAGAGACGGGGTTAAAATCGACGCTCTCTGTCCTGCGGTCTGCTGTCCTGCACTTGTCGCCCTGGATAACCTCATGCGACCGCTGTATCCGGCCATCACGCACCTTCACCGATCCAGCCAGCCCCAGGCCAAAGAACTCGCCACCTCGATCGGCACCCGCAGGTGGCTGCGCACAGCCGGCAACCTCCCTGTGCCCGGAGGCATTTCCATAACCGCGCTGCGCTGGCTGGCTGCCAAACAGCCGCACGTGGTGGCCAGTGCAGCCCATTGGGTGCACCTGCATTCCGTGATTCTCCACAGCTTTACCGACAATCTTGTTACGGATCCCACCCAGGCGGCTTATACCGGCTTATACGATGTCCTCCATGCCAGAGGGTGGCTGGATGATGAATGGCTCGAAACAATGGGAGTGCGGCGCGAACAGCTACCGGAAATAGTCCCCTCCGCCTCGATTGCCGGTAAGCTTACCGCTCTCGCAGCCAGACAGAGCGGCCTGAGTGAGGGTCTCCCGGTAATTACCGGAGGGGCTGATGTTCCCACCGCTCTTTTGGCCGCTGAGGAGCTCTTGAATGACTGCGCCCTCAATATGAGCGGCACTACTGAAATTTTCTCCGCTTCCTGCGAAGGCTGTCCACAGCCCGGGGAGGGTTATCTGCTTCGTCCGCATATGGTACCCGGCCGTTGGGTGGTAGTCAAAGTGAGTCCTGTAGGGGGTGAAACGCTCTCCTGGTTCCGGGACCGGCTTTGCCGGGAAATGTCGCCCGGCCGGTTCTGGGACTGGGTACTGCGCTTAGATGTAAAGGTGGAGCGGATCCTCGAGCAGCAGGAGCTTGCCGCTGAAATGGGAAGCATGCCTGAGTTTATCCCTTACCTTTTCGGCAACCGTCACAGCCTCGAACCCCAGCGGGGCGGTTTCCTCGGCCTTTCTGCTGAGACCACAAAGGAGGACATGCTGTGCGCGGTTTTAGTGTCCTACCGCCGGGCCTTGCTTAAAGCCTCCCAGGAGGTTGCCGCTGCAGTAGGCAGACCGCTTTACAAAGTCGTCACCTCAGGCGGCTATGATCTCAGTCCTCTCGGCTTTCACCGCAGGGCGGCGCTCAGCCGCTGCACGCTCACCCCTCTGGAGGCTGCGGTGGTGCGCGGCGCAGCAGTGCTGGCAGCCAGGACGCTAGAGAAGGAATAATCCGCTTCACAGCCCGAAAACCCAGCTCGGCATCTCCATCCGCGCTCCCTTGGCCGGGTCGACAATCTGGTTTATCTTCAGGTCCCCGAGCATGCTGACCAGGATCCGCGCCTCTTTCTTATCCCGTCCGGTCACTGCAGCCAGGAGGTCAGTCATATCATCCGTGGCCTGCCAGGCGGCCTCGTTAAGATCCTCGTGCGCGCCTACAGTGGCCACGAACTCTGGCCGGATGATCACCGGCCGGTCCGAG
>Ga0307379_10001296_pt1 | contig 39741 bp, 39 predicted proteins | sample UN2MG_FD_202237 | JGI IMG/M metagenome (GOLD analysis project Ga0307379, IMG submission 202237) | Soil microbial communities from Risofladan, Vaasa, Finland - UN-2 | ecosystem: Environmental > Terrestrial > Soil > Coastal area > Acid sulfate soil | place: Finland: Risofladan, Vaasa | collected...
CCTGGGCCCGCTTCAAGTATGTCCGCCACTGCGGCTACCGCTACGGCTACTAAGCCCAAGCCACGCAGAACGACGAAAAACAGCGGCGGTCCGTCTCATGACGGGCCGCCGTTCGCTTGCGCGCGGATCGGCAGCGGGCTCGCGTCGCCGCAACCTTCAGATCACTTGAGTTCTCTGCCATTTTTTTCAAAGTGTGAACCGCGGTTTCTGAGCTAAGCTTGGGGCTCTGCGAAACCTGATCTGAGGGACAGGCCGATGCCGAACATCAAGCCAAAGGCGCGCGAGGATTTGAGCGATCTGGAGGACGTATTCCAGCGCGCCGAAAGCGCGATGGGCTTCGTGCCCTCCAGCTTTTTCATGATGGGCCGAAAGCCGAACATCCTGCGTGCCTTCTCCCAGCTGTCGCGCGAGGTCTTGGGGGTGCCGGGCGCGGTGCCCCAGCCTCTGAAATGGCTGGTCGCTCACGTCGCCAGCCGTTCTGCGGGATGCCAGTATTGCGCCGCCCATACCGGAGCGTCGGCCGCGGGCAAATACGGCGTTCCGCCGGAAAAGGTAGCCGCGGCCTTCGAGTACGAAACCAATCCAATGTTCAGCGCCGCCGAGCGGGCGGCCTTGAGCTTTGCCCAGGCCGCCGGCACCCAGCCGAACATGGTCACGCGGGCGGATTTCGACGAGATGCTGAAGCATTTCGATGAAGACCAGATCGTTGAGATCACCGCCGTCATCTGCCTGTTTGGATGGCTCAACCGCTGGAACGACACCATGGCGACGGCGCTGGAGGAGGAGCCGCGCGCCTTCGGCGAAACACATTTGACGCCGGCGGGCTGGACCGTTGGCCGCCACGAGGCGTAGCGAACGATTGTCTTGGATCGCTGCGTTCTGAGGCGTGACGCTTGATCTAACTCATATAATTAGAGCACGCGTTTAGAGCACGATTGATGCGCAACGGATCGTGGCCGCGGGTCGGTCATCTGGTCGGCCACTCGATAGTCCGGCGGCTTACGCTTCGCCGCGCATCGCGGGGATCAGACCCGCCTCGCGCGCCTTGATCCGGTTCCCATCGCAACACCATCCTCAAGGTGTTGCACTTGTCTGGTGAATTTGCGGGGTCCATGGCCGACGATTAAATCCCGGCCGACGATCGCTGGTTCCCCGCTCCTGAGCTTGTCGATGGGCGCGGGAATGACGCGAAAAGAGTATCCGGCTCAACGTAACCGGTTGCAATCACTGCATTCATTTCCGGCCAGACTCTGAGGATGAAGCTCCAATTATGATCCAATACCCCAGCTTCATGGGTGAGGAGCACCGCCGGCGCGGCGCGTCCGGAACCATCTGGTGACGCGCCTCAGCGCAGGTTGATGGTGACGCGGCGGTTGCCGGCGTGGCCGATCCCGTCGCCGGTGCCGATCGCGCCGTCGCCCTCGCCGCGGGCGAAGATGCGGACGCGGTCCGGCGCCACCCCGGCGCCGATCAAGGCGGCGCGGACGGCAGCGGCGCGGCGCAGCGACAGCCCGGTATTGTAGTCCGGCGCCCCGGCGCGGTCGGCATGGCCGGTGACGGTAATCCGGGCCGCGTGCCGTCGCAGCGCGGCCCGCGCGACGGCCTTGACCTTGGACAGCTCGCTGGCGCGCAGGCCGTCCTGATCGAAACCGAAAAGAATGGTCCAGGCACCGGCAGCGGGCGCGATGCGGGCGAGACGCGAAACCCGCACGATCGGCGGGCGCGCCGACGGTCGCTTGCGGGCAAGACCCGTCGTGCGGATACGCTTGCCCACAATGTCCTTGCCCCTGATGCCTTCGCGGTTCGCTCCGCCCTCGATCGTCGCGAGCGCCGCGAGGAACTCGCGCCGGCATTGTTCGATCGCATCGGCCTCGGCGCGTCCGGCGGTACGCTCGATCCAGCAATCGAAGCGCGCCTGGGCGATCGCGGCGCGGGCGGGGTGGCGGGTGCGCGCGCCGGCGGCGAAGGCGCTGACGAGGCGCCCGCGATAGCCAGCGAAAGTCGGCACGTCGCGGCGTGAATGAAGGTTCCAGCGCCCGAGCGGCTCCGGCGTCACGGCATCGTCGCCTTTGGCGTCGGCGGCGCGCAGGCCTTTGCGGGCGAAGTGGCGCGCATTGATCCAGTCTTTGCGTGTCCGCGCCTTATAGTCGGCATAGGCAAGATACTCGCGGGTGAGGGCGCGGGTGAAGCGGCTGCCGGCGGGCAGCGGCATCACGGCCTTTTCCAGCAGCGCGATCAGGGCGGCGAACTGGTCGCGGCAAATCAGCACCGCACTGCGATCGAAGCGCCCATGGACGCGCTCCGCCCAGCAGTCGAATTTGGCCTGGGTCTTGGCGGCGAGCGCGGGCAGGCGGCGGCGCGCACTGCGCTCGAGCGCGGCGATGAGGCGGCTACGGGCCTCCGCCAAGGCGACACGGTCGGGCCCCGATATATCGAGAACGCCGGGGTCTTCGGGCGCGACCGGACCGGCCGCGGCGCGGCGCGCCTTCGCTGTGAAATGGCGCGCGCGAAAGCGGGCGTGGTGCTTCTGCATTTCGCGGCGGACGAACTCGTCGTACTCCTCGGCCAGCGCGTCCCCGAAGCTGGTGCCGGTGGGCTTGGTCGCGGCAGGCTTGTTTTTAGCTGGCGGCCTGGGCCGCGCACCGGACATGGCGCCGGCGGCCTGCCCGACCATTGGCGAGGCTTGCGGGTTGACGCCCGCCCGCGCCTGCTCGCTGGACTGCTTTGCCGGCTGGTGGGGAGAGTGTCGCGGCGGCCGTTCGATCGATCCGCTGGGGAAGCCCGCAAGCAACAACAGCGCTGCGGACAATCCCGCAGTGCCGTTTTGGGCGAGACGTCCCGGTCGCAGTTTTTCTATCCCAGACCCACCACGCCGGCGCTTGGGCGCCGGTTACTTGCTTGGACTCCAGACGGAGCCGGATTCATGCGCCGGAACAACATCATATGTTGTGTATATGCCCGGAAGAGATACTAGATAAAGTATGACAACGCTGTAACGATTGCACGCGGAAACGGCGTCGACGACGTTTTGACGCAGTAAAAAATGTAAATGCGCGGCATCCACGAAGCGCAAAGCACGCCGGGCGCGCGGGTTTCTAAAGCGCGTCGAGCGCGCATCCATCAAAGCGTGTCGAGCGCGTATATCTCTAGAGCGCGTCGAGCGCGCAAATCTCTAGAGCGCGTCGAGCGCGCAAATCTCTAGAGCGCGTCGAGCGCGCGGGCGAGATCCTCGATGATGTCCGCCACATCCTCCAGCCCCACCGAGAGCCGTACCAGGCCATCGGCGATGCCCTGCTCGGCGCGTTCTTCGGGGGTCAGGCGCTGATGCGTGGTGGTGGCGGGATGGGTGACGAGGGATTTGGCGTCGCCGAGATTGTTGGAGATGTCGATCAGCGTGAAGTGATCCAAGAGCGCGAAGGCTTCCTTTTTGCCGCCGACGATCTCGAAGCTGACGACACTGCCGCCGGCGCTCATCTGCTTGGCGGCGAGCGCGTGCTGGGGATGGCTCTTGAGTTCGGGATAGAGCACGCGCGCCACTTTGGCGTGGTCTTCGAGGAAGGCGGCAACGGCGCGGGTATTTTCCAGGTGGCGGTCGAGGCGGATCGGCAGCGTCTCCAGCCCTTTCAACAATGTCCAGGCATTGAAGGGGCTCAAGGCCGGGCCGGTGTGCCGCATGAAGGGCATCAGCAGATCGTCGTGGAATTCCTGGTCGGACAATATGACGCCGCCCAGGCAGCGGCCCTGGCCGTCGATATGCTTGGTGGCGGAATACATCACCACGTCAGCACCGAACTCCATCGGCTTTTGCAGCAGGGGCGTGGCGAAGACGTTGTCGACCACCAGCCGGCCGCCGGCCGCGTGGGTGAGCTCGGCGACGTGGCCGAGGTCGATGATCTCCAGCGTCGGGTTCGAGGGCGTTTCGAGAAAGACGGCTTTGGTGGGTTTTGACAGCGCCGCTTCCCACTCGTCGGGCTTGGTGCCGTCGACCAGCACGGTCTCGACGCCGAAGCGCGGCAGGATCTCGGCGATGATGTAATGGCACGAGCCGAACAGCGCGCGCGAGGCGACGACGCGGTCGCCGGCGCGCAGCTGGCAGATCAGCGAGGTGAAGACGGCGGCCATGCCGCTCGCCGTGGCGAAGGCGGCCTCGCAGCCCTCGAGCTGGGCCATCCGCTCCTCGAACATGGCGACGGTTGGGTTGCCGTAGCGCGAATAGATGAAGCGGTCGTTGCGGCCCTTGAAGGCGTCCTCGGCCTGTGCTGCGTTGTCGTAGACGAAGCCGGAGGTGAGGAAGAGGCCCTCGGAGGTCTCCGCAAAGCCGGAGCGCTCGGTGCCGCCGCGCACCAGCCGCGTTGCCTGGCGCCAGCCGGATTTGTTGGCGGCGGCGTTGGCCGATGCCGGTTTCGCCGAACTCGATTTGGCGGAACTCGTCGTAAGGGGCTTGTTCATGACCGTTCGTGCCTCCCGAAAAGCAAAAGCCCTGCCCCGCGTTTCGGGTCAGGGCTTCGTTTCGGAAGCACGCCGACCTTTTAGCGGTTTGTTTTACGTGGCCGCAAGCCGGTCGGGCTCAAATCACCACGAGTGTCTGTAATAATCATGCTTTGCACAGCCGTCAACCGGGAATTGCAGGTGGCCGGCAGGGAAGCGGGGAGCGGGCGATGACGATCCAGGACGGAAATCTCTTTCAGGACCTGCCGGAAGGCCTGGGCGAAGAGGCGATGGAGACGCTGGTGTCGCGTGGGGGGATGCGGCTGGTGCGCATCGTCTCCACCGGCCAGGCGACGGCGGACGGCGCCTGGTACGACCAGACCGATTGGGAATGGGTGGTGCTGCTGAAGGGCTCGGCCGGGCTGCGCTTTGCGGGCGAGGCCGAGGCGCGCGCGCTCGCCCCCGGCGACTTCGTGCACATCCCGGCGCATGCGCGGCACCGGGTCGAATGGACGGCGGCGGACGAGCCGACGGTGTGGCTGGCGCTGCACTATGAGGGGCAAAAGCGCTAAAAGCGCTTTTGAGATCAGTCGAATCCCAACTCGTCACTCCCGCGAAAGCGGGAGTCTATGGAGGGAGCGTGCCCGGCATCGTCCATGGATTCCCGCTTTCGCGGGAATGACGATAAGTAGATGGCGTTGATAGCGTGACGAAAGCAACAACAGGGTGAGCGGCGTTCGATGGAAATGGGCGGGTACGCCTACATGCTCGCAAGCGAGCGGCATGGCACGCTCTATGTCGGCGTGACATCCAACCTGGTCCGCCGAGTATGGGAACACAAAGAGGGAGTCGTATCTAGATTTACCAAACGCTACGGCGTGAAACTGCTCGTTTGGTTCGAGCGGCACGACGAGATCGAGGCCGCGATCGCGCGCGAAAAGGCGATCAAGAAATGGCGGCGGGCCTGGAAGATTGCGGCGATCGAGGCGACGAACCCCGAATGGCGGGATCTCTATTCGGACATCGCTTCGTAAGCTACTACCCCGTCACTCCCGCGAAAGCGGGAGTCCATGGATGGAGTGTTCCTGGTGGCGCTGATGGATTCCCGCTTTCGCGGGAATGACGACAAGCAGATGGCGGGAACGACGGTGGCTTACGTCCCGCCCGAGCACGATCCCCCGCCGAGCACGCAGAACCGCGCGCAGTGGGGGTGGTTGAGCTTTACCGCGCCGTCGGCCTCGGCCAGCGTGGCGCCCATCTCGAAGCGCTCGTCATAGGGCAGCAGCGTGCAGGGGATGACGGTCGGCCGCGCCGCGCCCTTGCGTTTGATGACCATGCGCTCATGGGCGCACATGACGTCGTCGGGCTTTGCGCCGAGGATGTCCCAGCAGGCTTCGCTGATCTCCGGCACGTCGAGGGTTTCGTCCATCTCCGGCAGCAGCACGAGCTGCGCGGGGTCGCGCGCGTCGAGCGCGATCGCTTCCTTGGCGAAGAGGCGGGCGTAGCCGCGCCGCATGGCGTCTTCGGCCTCGCCCATGAAGGTGCGGCCGGCGACGGCGAAATGGAAACCATTGTCCGAGAGCCATTTGACGCCTTCGAGCGTGGGAGCCCAGGACCGCGGCCCGCGTTCGAGCTCGTGAATGGCGCGGGCGTGATGGTCGATCGAAACCCGGATCTGAAGCGCCGTGCCGAAGCGCTCCTTGAGGGCCAAGAGCTCGGCGCGCTTATGCGCCATCGGCTTCATCGCGTTGGTCAGCACCAGGACCCGGTGCCCGCGGCCGAGCGCGTCGGCGAGCATCGCCATGATGTCGGGATTCATGAAGGGCTCGCCGCCGGTGAAGCCGATCGTCTCGGTCGGCAGCTTGCCGGCCGCGATTTCGTCGAAGAAGGCGGCGGCCTCGGCGGCGGTGATATAGGCGAGGCGGTCGTTGGTCGGCGAGGATTCGATGTAGCAGTTGCGGCAGGTCAGGTTGCACAGCGTGCCGGTGTTGATCCAGAGCGTACGCAGGCCCGACAAGGCGACCTCGGCGCGGCGCGCGCCGTCGGCCGTGACGTCCGGGTCGACGAACTTGCCGCGCCGGAGCGCTTTGTCGCGGGCCTGCGGGGTGGTCACGGTCATGCAGGAGGCGCCTTTGCTCGTTGTCGCAAAAGAGGATTGCCCGCCCATGGCTTCCAAGCGGGGTGTCCCCCATATGCCTGATTGGTCATATAGCCGAGCCCCGGGCAGGGGTCCATGTGGGGCCGCGTCACGATTTCGTCAGGCGGGCGCGAGTTTGGGCGTATTTGGCGGCGAAGCGGGGCGCTTTGCGGCGCGGTACGGGCGGGCTATAGTCCGGCCGCCAGGCGGGTGTAGCTCAGTGGTAGAGCACGAGCTTCCCAAGCTCGGTGTCGAGGGTTCGATCCCCTTCACCCGCTCCATTCCCCGGTGCGTCTCCTGGGCGTAGAAGAGATGCCAGGCAGGCCAACGTCGCGCCGGGCATTGTGCGGCGCCCCACAAGGCCCCCCCGCAAGGCAATGTGCGTCGCGGCCCGAACCTTTGCATAAGCCGATGCGATCGGACAGGGTGTGACCATACATCAGGGTGTGACCATGCATTGGGTGTGGTCATACGCAGGGTGTGGTCATACCCGGGGTGCGGTCATACAAAGTGTGGTCATGGTGAGCGGGCACGGAAAATGCGAAGCGAGGGGGGAAGGCCAGCGGCGCGCGCGCTGCCGCTTGGCCGCTCGCCTAGGGCTGAAGGTGATCGCTCTCGCCGCTGCCTTTGTGGTGCCTGCTGGCGGTGGGGCGCTCGCGGAGACCCATACCCCCACCGGCCAGCAAAAGCCGCTCGGCGTCTATGTCGCCGAACCCGTCTCGGCGACCAACCGGGAATGGCTGGAAGCCGCGCGTGCCGGCACGATCCGCGCCGCCATCGACCGCGCCTTTGAAGGTCTCTGCCGTCCGCTGGTCGAGGTCGACGGTCCGCTCGGCAGGTTATCCGCCGACGCGCTGCTGCGGCTTGCCGGCAATGACGATGATGAACGCCCGGCGCTGCCGAAATCGGCGCGCACGCGCACGCTGGTCATTGCCGCCGTCAGCCGCGCCGGCAAGGGTTTCGTGGTCGAGATCTCGGCGATCGATGTGACGTCCGGCAAGCTGCGCGCACGCGAGAGCGCGGTGGCGAAGAGCGCCGCCGGGCTCGGTGCGGCGGTGGCGGCCGCGGCGGCGAAGACCAAGGCGGCGCTGCCGTGCCCGGTCTGGCGCGGCGAGATCGTGCTGACCACGACCGAGACCCGCGCCGAGCGCGGCAAGGATTTCTCGCGCACCGGCCAGGCCGAATGGACCGTTCTGGTGCGCGTCGACGGCAAGAAGACGGTGCTGGAGGGGCGCTATTCGATCCGCGTCGTGACCCAGCGCTGCAACAAGCTCGGCAAGGCGTGCTCGGTTCACGTGCTCGAAGGGGCGGGTAAGGCTGAACCCGTGAAGGACGCGGTCTCGGGCTTTGATCCCGGCACCGGCAATGAGTACACTGTGATCGTGGGCGATGCGGTCGCGCGCCTCGCCATGAAGACGCGGCTGTGCCGCGCCGAGGGCAAGAACTGTCAGCAGCGGCATTTCGAGACCGAGCAGGCGCTGAACGGCGCGCGCGGCACCGGCACGGTCTGGCAGAGCGAGGATTCGGTGTTCGGCTCGGTCACCCTCGCCGACACCAAGAAGCGCAAACGGGTGATGAGCTGGCAGCTTGAACGGGTGATGGATTAGGGCCGGTAACCGGATGGGCAGCCCCGCGCCGGTCGCCTCGCGCACGGCGCACGGGAACGTTATGGACACGCCTGGCGGGCGCACGGAAACGTTACGCAGTCGTTATTTGCGATTTGCCAGATTGGAAGGCATCTAAATTAGTGAGGGCGAGGGAAAAAGAAGCCGGTGAGAGCGCCGGACAAAGCTGTCAAACCCGTATCCGATGGAGGATCGACAATGCGCGTAAGCGGAAGACTTCTGGGTGCCGCGGCCGGTGCGGTGGCGCTGGCCGGCCTCAACGCCGGCCTCGCGGCGAGTGTGGCGCACGCTGCTGAAAAGATGGATGGCAAGACCGCCGGCAATCCGCAGGTGATCAAGCTGACCCAGACCGGTTGCCAGTTCGTCGAGCCGGAGAACGGCATCGACCACAAGTACCAGACCACCAGGCGGGCCGATTGCGAGAAGATCAACTCCAAGACCGAGAAGGGCCGCCTGGCCAAGCACAAGGTGATGAAGCTGAAGGCCGGAACGTACATCTTCCGGGTCAAGAACGAGAACGTGTCTTATATGCTCGGCTTCTATCTGCGCGGCCAGGGGATCGGGCGTTTCACCCTGCCGAAGACCTCCGGCGGCGGGCTCCACAAGGGCGTGACCCAGGACTACAAAATCACGCTCAAGCCCGGCAAATACATCTACTCCTGCCCACTCAACACCACGCCCGACTACGAGATCCACGTCGCGGGCTGAACCGAGGGTGGCGGCTCGGAAGATTTTCCGAGCTGCGTGGCCCGTCATTTCGAGCGGGGGAGCGCGAGCGACCGAGCGGAGAAATCTGGCAAGAAACCGTGCAGGCGATTACCCAGATTTCTCCCTCGCTGGCGCTCGCTCGAAATGACGGCCCGCGCCTTGCGAAAAAAATCTCCAAGGGTCTGGCTTCAATGGCGCGATGTCCTCGGGCGACGCGCTGAGGTAGATATCAACCGGTTGGAAGCTGCCGGGTAGAAGCTGGAGGCCACGATGGCTGAAACGATGGAAGTCGATGTCTGCGTGATCGGCGCCGGGTCGGGCGGGCTGAGCGTCGCCGCGGGCGCTTCGCAGATGGGCGCGAAAACCGTGCTGATCGAGCGCGGCGCGATGGGCGGCGATTGTCTTAACACGGGCTGCGTGCCGTCGAAGGCGCTGCTGGCGGCCGGACATGCGGCGCATGCGATCAGGACAAGCGCACGGTTCGGCGTCAACGGCGTCTCGCCCACCATCGATTTCGAAAAGGTCCACGCCCATGTCCACGGCGTGATCGGCGCGATTGCGCCCAATGATTCGGTCGAGCGCTTTAGCGGCCTCGGCGTGCAGGTGATCGAGGCGGAGGGAAAGTTCACCGGTCCCCGTGAGGTCGTCGCCGGCGGCATGCGCATTCGCGCCAAACGCTTTGTCGTGGCGACCGGCTCGCGCGCCGGGGTGCCGCCGATCGAAGGTCTCGACACGACGCCCTTCCTAACAAATGAGACGATCTTCGAGCGCACCGCCGCGCCCGAGCATCTGGTGGTCATCGGTGGCGGGCCGATCGGGCTGGAAATGGCGCAGGCGCATCGCCGGCTCGGTGCGCGGGTGACGGTGCTCGAGATGGCCGCGATCCTGGCCAATGACGATCCCGAGCTGGTCGACATCCTGCGCACCCTTCTGCGCGCCGAAGGCATCGAGATCCACGAGGGCGTGCGGGTGCTGAAGACCGGCCGCAAAGGCAACGGCATCACTGTGACGATCGAGGCGGACGGCAAGCAAACCACGATCGAGGGCTCCGACTTGCTGGTCGCCGCAGGCCGGGCGCCCAATGTCGACGGGCTCGACCTTGAAAAAGCGGGGATCGACTATTCGCGCAAGGGCATCACCACCGATGCGCGCCTGCGCACAAGCAACAAGCGCGTCTACGCGTTGGGCGACGTGGCGGGCGGCCCGCAATTCACCCATATCGCGGGCTATCATGCCGGCATCGCGATCCGGAACATGCTGTTCCGCCTGCCGGCCAAGGTCGATTACGGCGCCATGCCCTGGGTGACCTACACCGCACCCGAGCTGGCCCATGTGGGCTTGAGCGAGGCGGGCGCGCGCGCGAAGGGCGAAGACGTGACCATCCTGCGCTGGCCCTTCGCGGAGAACGACCGCGCCCAGGCCGAGCGCGAGACCGATGGGCTGATCAAGGCGATCACCAACAAAAAGGGCCGCATCCTCGGCGCCACGATCCTGGGCGCCCATGCGGGCGAGCTGATCCTGCCCTGGGTGCTGGCGGTGGGCAACGGCATGAAGATCGGCAAGATGGCGGGCATGATCGCGCCCTATCCGACGCTGGGCGAGGTCTCCAAACGCGCGGCGGGCAGCTACTACATGCCCAAGCTGTTCAGCGAGCGGACGCGCAAGATCGTAAGGTTTTTGCTGAAGTTCGGCTGACCGGTGGCCGGTGAAAAGCGTAGCGCAAACGAAAGCCCCGGCCATGATGGCCGGGGCTCGTCCGCAAACCCGGCGCTGATTGGCCGGGTTATTTACCAAGCATGGACATGGCCCGCTTTAACACGGCAACCGACTGTCCGTGCTTGCCCGTCCGGTGCAGCATGTCGCCCTGATTGCGGAGCTTCATGATCTCGGCCTTTTTCGCCGCGGGCAGCGTGCTCTTGGCGAGCCCCGCGGAAACCTGCTTGCTCACACCAGGACAGCTGCCTGCCCAGGCCGGCGCCGCAAGACCGACGACCAGCGCGCTCGCGATAATGATCTGTTTAAGCATGACCGTTCCCTCCTGAAAGTTCCAAGATGGGCAAGTTGGCCATGCGATTGTGGCGCAAATAGGAATTGCGCCGGCCGCAGAGCATCCACGCGCTTATTCCGCCGCCTCGCGTACGGCTTCCGAGAACGGCCCGAGCACCGGTCCCGATCCGGCCACCGTGGTGCGGCGCAGCACGCGGCGGAAGGCGGCATAATCGTAGGGCACCGCGCGGTGCAGCAGACAGCGGTTGTCCCACATCACCACGTCGCCCCGGCGCCAGCGATGGCGGTAGCAGAATTCGGGCCGCTCGATCCATTCCCGCAGCCAGTCGTGCAGCGCCTGGCCCTCTTCCAGCGTCATGCCGCTGATCTCGCGGCCGGTATTGGTGGTGAAGTAGAGCGAGCGGCGGTTGCCGCGATCGCGATGGACGCGGACCAAAGGCTGGCTCACCGGCGGCACGGCGTCGCGCTCCTCGGCCGTGGTCGGCGGCATGGCCGGCTCCAGGCGCCTGATGCACTCGTAATAGTGCACCATATGCAGCGGCTCGATACGGCGCTTCATCGCGTCGTCGAGGGCATCGTGGGCGGCGAACATGTTGGAGAAATCGGTCTCGCCGCCGACCGCGCCCTGCGGCGGCACCTCCAGCCCATAGAGGATCGAGGCGAGCGAGGGCACGTAGCGGTAGGAGCTGTCGGTGTGCCAGCGCGCATTGTTGCGCTGGAAGATGACGCGCTGGTCGTCGTCGGGCAGATGCTCGCCATCCGGCGAAACGTTGGCGACGTGGTAGACCTCGACCCGGCCCTTGGTCTTGTCCTTCTCCGGGAACTCCTCCAGCGGGCCGAACTGGCGCGAGAAGGCGATCAGCTCGGCGTCGCCCAGCGTCTGGTCGCGGAAGCAGAGGACGTGGTGATCGGCGAACGCCTCGTTGACCCGCGCCAGTGTTGCCGCGTCGAAGGGACGGGCAAGATCGAGGCCGACGACTTCCGCGCCGAGCGCGGGGCCGAGGCGGTTGATCTCGAAATCGGCGATTGCATCGTTTTTCGCGAGCGCCATCGTGCATCCTCCGGAGGCATGCAGGACTGTCGACATTCGTGATGCTGCCGCAGTCCGCTGGCCGGCGCAACCGTTGCGGGGCGTGCGAATGCGGCGGGATCAGCCCCTCACGCGTTTCCAGGCGTTGACGTGGACGCTCTCGAAGAGCCCGGCCTTGGCGTAGGGATCGCCGGCGCTGAAGGCCTCGGCCTCGGATTTGTTGTCGGCCTCGACCACCAGGAAGCTGCCGATCACCGCCTCGTCCTCGGCGAGGATCGGGCCGGCCAGGACGATCTCGATCGGCGTGCTCTTGAGGTAGGCGACATGGGCGTCGAAGGTTTCCTTGCGCAGCGCGCCCGCGTTCGGTTTGTCGAGACAGTGAACCAGATACAGCATGGGTTCAGCTCCCCGTTTTCATGTTGGCGGATCGGCAGGCCGGCGACCGCACATCAACTGGATAGCAAAGCCGAGCCTGCCAAGGGTGCGTTATCAGGTATCGACGGCCTGCAAGCGCCGACGAAAGAAGCGGGCGTTCCAGTTCATCGCCGGGAAGTCGGCCGGCATGTCGGCCTTTGTCAATTCTTCAAAGCCGTGGCGGGCGTAGAACCGGCGGGCGGCGGCGAAGGCCGCGAGTGTGTCGAGATAGATTTCCGTGAAATCCCGTTCGCGCGCCCAGGCGATGAGCGTTTCCAGCAGGCGCTCGGCGATACGGTGCGGGCGCCCGCGCATATCGGCGCGCACGAACATCTTGCGCAAGGCCGCGCGCCGTTCGCCGAAATCAAGGATGGCGACCGCGCCGACGACTTCGTCCATTGGGGGGCCGCCCGTGAGCGCGACCCAGATCTCGCCGCCGGCCTCGCGAAAAAAACCGGCGGGATCGACAAGGTCGGGCTGGTCGCCAGCGCTGGCATTGAGGCCGAACTCGCCGCGCTGGATATCGACCACGAGGACCGACAGCGCCGCGCGGTGCCGGTCCTCGTAGGGAACGATCCTGACCGTCTCGGCAGCTGCGGCGCTCACGTGGGGTCGGGCGTCGGGTCGGGAGCGGCGCGAACGAGCTGCTTGCCGAAGTTCTCGCCGGAGAACAGGCGCAGCATCGCCTTGGGCATGGTCTCGATACCCTCCAGCACGTCCTCCCGGTACTTGATCCTGCCCTCCTTGATCCAGGCCGCCATCTGCGCCACGCCCTCGGGATAGCGCTTGACCCAGTCGAAGACGATGAGGCCCTGCATGCGGGCGCGCTGGACCAGGAGCGCGCGCGTCGGCCGCGGCGCCAGCTCGGGCTCGGTCTGGTTGTATTCGGAGATCATGCCGCAAATCGCGATGCGGGCGTGGATGTTGATGCGGGTGAGCACCGCATCGAGCGTCATGCCGCCGACATTGTCGAAATAGACGTCGATGCCGTCGGGTGCGGCCACGCCGAGTGCAGCCGTCATGGCGGTCAGATCGCCCGCCGCACGGCGGTCGATCGCGGCATCGTAGCCGAGCTCGTCCTTGATGTAGGCGCATTTTTTGGGACCACCGGCGATGCCCACGGCGCGGCAGCCCTTGATCTTGGCGATCTGTCCAACCAGCCCGCCGACTGCGCCCGAGGCGGCGGAGACGACGACGGTGTCGCCTTCCTTCGGCTCGCCGACTTCGAGCAGGCCGAAATAGGCGGTCATGCCCGGCATGCCGAGCACGCCCAGCGCGGTGGAGATGGGCGCCAGAGAAGCGTCGACCTTGCGTGCGCCGGCGTCGCGGCCGTCGCTGAGGGCGTATTCCTGCCAGCCGAAACGGCCCTCGACGATGTCGCCCTCCTTGAACTTCTCATGCCTGGAGGCGATCACCGCGCCGACCGAAGCGCCGGTCATGACCTCGCCGATCTGAACCGGCGGCACGTAGGATTTCACGTCGCGCATGCGCCCGCGCATGTAGGGATCGACCGAGAGCACGCTCGCGCGCATGACGAACTGGCCGTCGCCCGGCTCGGGGACGGGGGTCTCGGCGAGCTCGAAATCGTCTTCGCGCGGCACCGCATCGGGGCGCTGCTTCAGGAGCCATTGGCGGTTGGTGGTCATGGGTTGGTTTCCTCTGGTTAGCCAGTCCCTTCGTCGTCACCCCGGCCGAAGAGCCGGGGTCCATTCGATGGTGCCGCTTGCTCCGCCGTCTCTGGTTCCAAGCTCCGCATGGACCCCGGATCGACCTGGCGGCCGTCCGGGGTGACGCAATTGATATGGCGGATTAAGCGTTCTTCGCCCGGTGCGCCTTCACTTGCGCCACCGCGGCGTTGCGGACGTGGCCGGAGTCCGAGCCGCCGGAGACGATGTCGTAGCCGGCGTCGAACAAATCCTGCGGGTCGAGGCCGAAGCGCAGCACCGTGCCCATCCACTTGCCGGCATCCTTGATGCGCTTTTCCAGCGAAGCGAGGGCGTCCTTGACCTTGGGATGATCGCGCTGCTTGGCGTAGCCGAGATTGGTCGAGATATCGGAGGGACCGACGAACAGCATGTCGACGCCGTCAACGGCGGCGATCGCCTCGGTGTTCTCAATGCCCTTGGGCGTCTCGATCTGGCAGATGATCATCAGCTGCGCTTCGCTGCCGGCGACATAGTCGGCCTCGCGCATGCCGTAATCGGCGGCGCGCACCGACGAGGTCGCGGCCCCCCTTATGCCGTTCGGCGGATAGCGGCAGGCGGCGACGGCCGCGCGCGCCTCGTCGGCCGTCTCGACCATCGGCACCATGATGCCCTCGGCGCCGGCATCGAGCGCGCGCTTGATATAGACCGCATCATTCCAGGGCACGCGAAACAGACACGTCGTGTCGAAGGCAGCCAGCGCCTGCATCTGCGAGATTGCACTTTGGAAATCGCCGGGCCCGTGCTCGTGGTCGATCATCACCCAGTCATAGCCGGCGAGCCCGGCGATCTCGGCTGTTGCGTTGTTGCCGAGCGCCAGCCATAGGCCGAGCGCCTTCTTGCCGTCGGCAAGTTTCTTCTTGAGCGAATTTTCGCGGAACATTGCTTCCCCCGGTCACGGCATCCGACTAATGCGATGTGCGTGATTATGGGATGGCGGACCGGAGAGGCAAAGAGCAAACGGGTTGCCGTCCGCGCTGCGGCGATTGCCGGGGCGGCAGCAAACTGGCAGACTCGCAATGCGAGACGGCCGGGGCGTATCGGGCGGCGACAAGGAATGCGTGGTGATGCGGATCGTGGCCGCCCTGATGATGCTTGCGCTGTTGCCGCTCGCGGCAATGACGGATGAGGTCGCGGCACAAAAGCCGGGAGCCGAAGCCAAGGCGCTGGCCTCGCAGGCGTATAAGGCGAGCCGCGCCGGGCGCAAGGACGAGGCGCTGGCGCTGTTCGCCAAGGCGATCGCGCTCGGGCAGCTCAAGGGGACAGATCTCGCCAGCGCCCGTAACGGCCGCGCGGTGATCCTGACCGAGCTGGGCCGGCGGCCCGAGGCCATCGCGGAGATGACGCTTGCGATCGCAGCCGCGCCCAAGCAGCCCTTTTATTACGGCAACCGCGCGCGCATCTATCGCACCATGAAGATGCCGGCAAAGGCCGCGGCTGATTTCACGCGCGTGATCGAGCTGAGTGCCAAGCCGGGCGCATCTGACTACTTCGATCGCTGCCAGGTTCAGGCCGAGGCAAAGGCACGCGCGAAGGCGATCGGCGATTGTGAGAAAGCGCTGGTCCTGCGCCCGAATTATGGCCGCGCGACCAAGCTTTTGGCGAAACTAAAGGCCGGATCGTGACGCCCTCGCGAGCCAGCTGAGCGCCATGCGCTCCGCCTTCGAGCTGATTGCCATCCTGCTCGGCCTCTCGGCCCTGTTCGGCTATCTGAATCTCCGTTACGTCAAGCTGCCGCACACGATCGGGCTCTTGGTGATCGCGCTCGCGGTCTCGCTCGCGATCATCGCCACCGAGGCGGTCTTTCCCAACCTCGGCCTCAAGGCGACCGCCCAGGCGATGCTGGGCAAGGTCGACTTCACGCGCACGCTGATGGAGAGCGTGCTCTCCTTCCTGCTCTTCGCCGGCGCGCTCCATGTCGACGTCTCGGCGCTCTACGACCGGCGCTGGTCGATCGGCGTGATGGCGAGCTTCGGCGTCGTGCTGACGACGACGCTGGTCGGCGGCGGCATGTATCTCGTCTTCGGCGCGCTTGGTATTGCGGTGCCGTTCCTGGCCTGCCTTGTTTTCGGCGCGCTGATCGCGCCGACGGATCCGGTGGCGGTGCTCTCCACCCTCAAGACCGTGCGCGTGCCGCCGAGCTTGGAGGCGACGATCGCCGGCGAGAGCCTCTTCAACGACGGGGTCGGGGTCGTCGTGTTCACGATCATCGTGGCGCTGGCGTTTGGTGCGGCGGGCGGCGGTCATGCAGCGGGCAGCGAGGTCACGGCGGGCAGCGTCGCCGTGTTGTTCCTCACCGAGGCGGTGGGCGGCGCGGTGCTGGGCCTGGCGACCGGCTGGCTCGCCTTCCTGCTGATGCGCTCGATCGACGAATACACGGTGGAGATCCTGCTCTCGCTGGCGCTGGTCACGGGAACTTATGTGATCGCGGCGCGGCTGCATCTGTCGGGGCCGATCGCGGTGGTCGTCGCGGGGCTGCTCATTGGCAACCGCGGCACTCGGCTGGCCATGTCGGAGACCACGCGCGAGCATCTGCTGACCTTCTGGGAGCTGATCGACGAGATCCTGAACTCGCTGCTGTTCCTGCTGATCGGCTTCGAGGTGTTGGCGGTGAGCGGCAAGACCGGTTTCATGATTGCCGCGCTGATCGCCATCCCGCTGGTCTTGCTGAGCCGTCTGATCAGCGTCTCCCTGCCGATGGCGGCGCTGCATTTCCGCGAGGCCTTCAAGGGCGGCTATGTCTGGGTGCTGACCTGGGGCGGCCTGCGCGGCGGCATCTCGGTGGCGCTGGCGCTGTCGCTGCCGCCGAGCGATGTGCGCGAGGTACTGCTGACCGTCTGTTACGGCGTCGTCATCTTCTCGGTCGTGCTCCAGGGCGTGACCGTCGGCCCGCTCATCAAGCGCGTGGTGCGCGATGACGCCCGGGGATCGGAGGATTAAGACCGGCGATGGCTAGCCCCAAGCCAAGTTCCAAGCCAGCCGCGCGCGCGAAGCCGCAAGCCCAGCCGCGCCTTGGTATCCAATCGGTCGAGGTGGCGGCGGTCATTTTGGATGCATTGGCCGAGGCACCGGCGGAGCTTGCTTTGAAAGATCTGGCCGCCGCGGCAGGCATGCATCCGGGCAAGGTGCATCGTTATCTGGTGAGCTTGGTCCGCACCGGCCTGGTCGCGCAGAATAAGGCCACAAGCCGCTATGGGATTGGACCGCTGGCGTTGAAGCTGGGGCTGGCGGCGCTGCGCGATCTTGAAGTCATTCGTTGCTGCGCCGAAGACCTCGCGATGCTGCGCGATGCGATCAACGAGACCGTGGTGCTGTCGGTCTGGGGCAATCTTGGTCCGACCGTCGTTTGGATCGAGGAAAGCGGCCAGGCGGTCAGGATGAATTTGCGCATCGGAACGGTGCTGCCCGTCATGGGCACCGCGATTGGGCGGGTCTTCGCGGCGCATCTTGCGTTGCCGGCGGTGAAAAAGGTCGTGGCTCTCCAGCGCGGACGGATCGAGGGCGCGGAGCGTTTTACCAAGTTCGGCAGCGCAGAGGTCGACGCCATTCTCGACGACGTTCGAGCGCGCGGACTTTCACGGATCGACGCGACGCTGGTGCCTGGGGTGGCCGCGCTTGCCGCGCCGATCCGGGACTATCAGGGATCGGTTGCCGCAGTCCTCGCCGCGATCGGGCGGAGCCAGGAATTCGATCTGCGTTGGAGCGGGCCGGTCTCGCAGGCGCTCAAGGACATGGCCGCATCGATATCGCGGCGGCTCGGCTATACGCCCTCGCGCTGACGCTGCTCCGGCGTAACGTCCGGGCGCATTTCATACCGACCGACCAGCGGACCCGCCGGCAAAGTTGCTGGAGCGCGTTGGCCTGCGGGCCAGGCCCGAGTGTGCTCGGTCTTGCATTGATGCGTTTTCAGTATGTATTATTATTCTTACAATTCGTAATCATGAAATGAATCGATATCGCGCGCACTCGCGCCGTTCTGACTTCCAGCGATGAAAGGGAGGTTTCGATGACCCAGATTGCCGAAAGCACCGAAAGCCGATTGGAGACGCTGCAGAAGGACGCCACGGCGCTCAATCTGGTCGAGTTCTGGAAGCTGCGGATGGATATCGAGCTGCCGCAGCCGCGCAATCGGGCGGTGCCGTTCCTGTGGAAATGGAGCGATATCGAGCCGCGCCTGATGGCCGCCTCGGAGATCGTGCCGATCGAGGATTGCGAGCGGCGCGCGCTGTTGCTCTCCAATCCCGGGCTGGGCGGCAAGCCTTACGCGACCGATACTTTGCTCGGTGCGTTCTCGCTCTACAATCCGGGCGAGGAAGCGCCGGTGCATCGCCACACGCCCTCGGCCAGCCGCTTCGTGCTGGAAAGCGATGGCGGCGGGTTCACGACGGTTGAGGGCGAGAAATGCCAGATGAACCGCGGCGATCTGGTGATCACCCCGGCCGGCACCTGGCACGACCACGGCAATGACGGGCAAAAGCCCCTCATATGGGTCGACATCCTGAACGTGCCGCTAGTGGAGAACCTGAACGCGACGATGTTCGAGTTCGACTACTCAGAACGCGATCAGCAGTCGAATTCGGGCGAGCCAGTGCCGAAGGAAATCCAGTCGATCAGTCAGCCGCTCAATCATTCGGACAATCTCTACGGCACCGGCGGCGTGATCCCGCTCTTCACTTCGCACAAGCGCGGTATCACCGAGCATTCTCCGATGTTCGTCTATAGCTGGGAGAAGACGCGGGCGGCGCTCGACGGCATGCGCGGCTACGAAGGCGATCCCTATGACGGCATTATCGTTGAATACGCCGATCCGGCGACAGGCGCCTCGGTCATGCCGACGATGTCGTTCCGCAGTCAGTTGCTGCGTCCGGGCGAGGCGACCGGCACGCACCGGCACATGTCGAGCACGCTCTATTGTGTGCTTGAGGGCAGCGGCACCACGGAGGTCGACGGCGAGTGCATCGAATGGGCGCGCAACGACGTCTTCGCGGTCCCGGGCTGGCGCTGGCATGCGCATGTCAACGCCTCGAAAACCGCCGATGCCGTACTCTATTCGGTGACCGACGAGCCGGTATACCGCAAGCTCGGCCTCTATCGTGAGGAACGCAAAGCCGATGACGGGTCGGTTGAAACGCTTCTGAACTAGTGCGCTTGGCTCAGAGCGCCGGTCTTAAAGTTCCGGCCGGAAGAGCATCAGCACGAAGATCGCCAGCACCGCCGCGAAGGCCGGCCAGCCGAGGATGAACCAGATCCGCATGAAGCGGTGATAGCGCGTGGGCAGCGTTTCGCCGGATGTACGCGCGGCTTCGGCCATATCGCGCATGCGCGCCTGCAGCCAGACCACCGGCAGCCAGCAGGCGCCGGTCAGCACGTAGAGCACGATCGCCGCGTGGAGCCAGCCTTCGGAAAAATCGTAGCCGCGTTCGAGCGCGAGCCAGACGCCTGATACGGGCTGGACGATCACGGCCGGCGTAGTGAACAGAAGATCGGCGAGGACGACATGGCGCGCGGTGACGGCGATGGCGGCGACGTCGCCCGCCTTGTCGGCGCGCCACATGAAGAAGGCCGTGCCCAGGCCGGTGCCGAAGAGCACCGTGGCGCTCAGCACGTGGACCAGCTTGAGCCAGGTTGCGAGGTCGCTCATTTGCCATGCCTGATGGTCATCAGCGGTCGTCCTCGAGCGCCATCATCAGCAGCGTCGCCGCCATCAAGGGAAACACCTTGGTGAGCGGGCCGAGCGGGTCGGCCCAGAGGTCGGGTCGGCCGAGCGTCAGCAGCACCAGGTAGCCGACGGTCATGGCGAGCATGGTTGCCCCGACCAGCCGCACCCGCCAGCGCACCAGCAGCAGCCCGCCGACGATCGGGTCGACCGCGCAGCCGATCCAGAAAACATAGGGCATGAACGCGCCGCCAAGGCCGACGGCGGTCAGCAGCGCGTCTGAGTGGGCGCGGGGCGTGGCGAAGGCGGTGAGGACGCCGGTGGCGATCCAGTAGAGCGCGATGGTGATGCGCAGCAGGGGGCGGGCAAACCAGGCCCGCGCATGCCAGCGGTCCGCCGTCTGGCTCGGCATCAGGCTCAGCGCCTCGGCCATTGGACGGGGCTGTATGCCGGTCGCTTTCGCGAAGCTGGCGCCGTCGCCGAGCGCGCCGTGCTCCATCTGCTTGATCGAGGTCGTGGTCACGGTGCCGCGCCCGGTGAACCAGCGCGCGACGTCGCCGAGCCGCCCGCCGAGCATAATGAGACCGCGCGGGACCGCCAGCACGGGCGCCGGCGCAAAGCCGAGCCAGCCGCGCATGGCGGCCACGATTTCGCGCAAATTCATGGTCTTGGGGCCGGCAGCATCGAGGACGAGCTTGGCCGGTGCCTTGGGGTCGATGAGGGTGGCAACGCCGCGCGCCAGATCGTCCATCGCGATCGGCTGGAACATTTGGCTGGTGCCGCCACCCGGCAGGGGGATGACTACGGGAAAGCCCGCCAGGCCGCGCATCAAGGCGGTGCCGCCGTAAGCGCCGGCGGCATAGACCAGCGAGGGCCGCACGACAACCCAGTCGAGGTCGAGCGCCATCAAATGCGCGTCGGCGGCGCGTTTTGTCGTGGCATATTTTGTATCAGGGGCGGTGTTGCCGTCCTCGATCCCGAGGGCGGAGATCTGGATCACGCGCCTTACGCCGGCTGTCGATGCCGCATTGAAAAGCGCGATCGGGGCGTCGCGGTGGATGCTTTCGATCGACTGGCGGGCGCTGCCTTGCAGCAGGCCGGCGCAGTTGATCACCGCATCGATGCCGGCGAGGCGGCCGGACCAGACCTCGGGCGTGAGGTCGCGGTTGAAATCGGCGTGGATCCAGTCGGCCGCCGGGCATTGGCGGCGCGCGCGGGAGACGTTGCGGGCGCAGCCGGTGACGCCATGGCCGGCCTCCAGAAGCGCGGCCACGATATGCGCGCCGATGAAGCCGGAGGCGCCGGTGACGAGGATCCGCATGGGCGGCCGCTCCGCTTTATTGGACGGTAATCGCCGCTTATAGCAGATCGGGGCCGTGTAGAATTGTGCCTAGAAAACCAACCAACAACCAAGAGGAATACCAACCAACAACCAAGAGCCTCATCCTGAGCTTGTCGAAGGATGACGCCGCTGAAGCGGAAAATGGAGGTTTGAGGATCGCCTGACATTGGCGCCGCCCTCATGCTTCGTCCCTCGTCCTTCGACAAGCTCAGGATGAGGGACGAAGCATGAGGAGCGATGGTTTGGGCTGATAATGGGATGGCCAGGTCGTATCGCGGGCACCGCCGCTTCCACTGCCCTTCCGCCGCCCTTGCGTCGCCCTTGCGGCGCGGGGGGTGTGGAATTAGCTTAATCACAGCAATTGGCCGTTATTTTGGGATCATGGAATTGGGCGCACAGACGGGCATCCCGGCCACCACCTTGGCGGGCAAGCGGGTCCTGCTGGTCATCAGCGGCGGGATCGCGGCCTATAAATCGCTGGAGCTGATCCGGCGGCTGCGCGAGCGCGGCTGCGTGGTGCGCTGTGTGCTGACCCAAAGCGGGGCGCAGTTCGTCACGCCCCTGTCGGTGTCGGCGCTCAGCCATGAGCGCGTCTACTCGGACATCTTCTCGCTGACCGACGAGGCGGAAATGGGCCATCTGCGGCTCTCGCAGGAAGCCGATCTCGTCGTCGTCGCCCCGGCTACGGCCAATATCCTGGCCAAGATGGCGCAAGGCATCGCCGACGATCTGGCCTCCACGGTGCTGCTGGCGACCGACAAGCCGGTGCTGGTCGCGCCGGCGATGAACCACCGCATGTGGACGAACGATGCCACGGCGGCGAATGTGAAGGCGATCGAGGCGCGCGGCGTGCGCCGCATCGGGCCGAACGAGGGCTCGCTCGCCGAGGATGAGAGCGGCATCGGGCGCATGGCCGAGCCGATGGAAATCGTGCACGCCATTGAGGACTATTTCGGCGCGCGGGCGCCATTGGCCGGCCGGCGCGCGCTGGTGACCAGCGGGCCGACCTATGAGGCGATCGACCCGGTGCGCTTCATCGGCAACCGCTCGTCGGGCAAGCAGGGCCACGCGATCGCCGCCGCCCTGGCGCGGCTGGGCGCGGCGACCACACTGGTGGCGGGGCCGACGAGCCAGGCCGATCCGGCCGGGGTGACGACCGTGCATATCGAATCGGCGCGGCAGATGCTGGAGGCGTGCCTCGCGGCGCTGCCGGCCGATGTCGCGGTCTGCGCCGCCGCGGTCAGCGACTGGCGGGCCGACGAGACGGCCGCCCAGAAGCTCAAGAAGAACGGCAAGGGCGCGCCTGATCTGAAGCTCACCGAGAACCCCGACATCCTGAAATCCCTGGCCAATGCCGGGAACCGGCGGCCGGCGCTGGTCATCGGCTTCGCGGCGGAAACCCAGAAGGTGGTCGCCAACGCCAAGGCCAAGCTCAAGAAGAAAGGCTGCGACTGGATCCTCGCCAACGACGTCGCGCCCGCTACCGGGACCTTCGGGGGCGAGGAGAACACCATCCACCTGGTCCGCGCCGAAGGCGTGGAGGACTGGCCCACCATGTCCAAGGACGGCGTGGCGGAGACGCTCGCGGGCCGCATCGCGGACGCGCTGGGGCGAGGGGAATGAAGACTTCGCCTACCGCCCCAATGGCGTCGTTCCTGCAAAAGCGGGACTCCAGGGATTGCAGGGCCCTGCGGGTTGCCCTGGACCCTCGTTTTCGCGGGAGTGACGTTGCGTCGTTGGTGCGCGGGGCCATCCTTCGAGGCACGCAGCGCTCGCACCTCAGGATGAGCAGTGATGATTGGCGCACAAGATCGGAGGCTCATCCTGAGGTGCGAGCATCAGCGAGCCTCGAAGGGCGAGCCGGGCCAACGGAGAACCGTCCATGACCCCCATCGAGGTCGCGATCCAGCGCCTCGCGCACGGCGCCGATCTGCCGCTGCCGGCCTATGAGACGGCGGGCAGCGCCGGGCTCGACCTGCTCGCGGCGGTGGAGAGCGACCTTGCCATCGCGCCGGGCGCCCGCGCGCTGGTGCCGAGCGGCATCGCCATTGCCCTGCCAGCGGGCTACGAGGCGCAGATCCGGCCGCGCTCGGGACTGGCGGCCAAGCACGGCCTCACTCTTTTGAATGCACCGGGCACGATCGACGCCGACTATCGCGGTGAGATCAAGGTGATCCTGGCCAATCTCGGCGCGGAGGTCTTCACCGTCACCCGCGGCATGCGCATCGCCCAGATGGTGGTCGCCCCGGTCTCGCGCGTCGTCTGGTCGGCGGCCGAGGCGCTGGACGAGACCGCACGCGGGGCCGGCGGCTTCGGCTCGACGGGGACCGGCTGATGCTCGGCTTCCCGCGCAAGCTCGTTTACGCGATCGAGGCGGTGGTGGACATCGCCTATAACGCTGTCGACGAGCCGGTGCAGTCGGGCGAGGTGACGCGGCGCCAGGGCATCCCGCGCCGGCATCTGGAGCCGGTGCTGCAACAGCTCGTGCGGGCGGGCGTGCTGGCCGGGGTGCGCGGGCCGCGCGGCGGCTACCGGCTCGCCAAGGAACGCAAGCTCATCACCGTCGGCGATATAGCCCGCGTGGTCGGCATGCTGGACGGCGGTGACGACAAGGAAGCGAGCCCCGGCGGCGAATCGGAGATCGGCCTCAAGGTGGTGCAGCCGCTGTGCCGCGAGCTGCGCGCGGAGACCTTCGAGCGGCTCGATGCGATCACCGTGGAGGCGCTGTGCCGGCGCGCCCGCGGCGAGGGTGTGCCGAGCGAGGCCGCGCGCCGGCTCGACTACAGCATCTAAAAGACGATCTTAAACCCAGCATCGGGAGCATTCGGCGAAAGCCATGAACGATTTCAAGAGAAAAGCGGCGAACGACGCCGGCGGCGGGCGCGAATTCCGCGGCCGCGTCTATGACGGCATCGTCGACACGGTGGGCGCAACGCCGCTGGTGCGCCTGAACAAGCTCGCCGAGCGCGCGGGCGCGGTGGCCGATATCGCGGGCAAGCTCGAATTCTACAACCCCCTCGGCTCGGTCAAGGACCGCATCGGCCTGGCCATGGTCGAGGCGGCCGAGCGCGACGGGCGGATCGGGCCCGATACCGTGCTGGTCGAGCCGACCTCGGGCAATACCGGGATCGCGCTCGCCTTCGTCTGCGCCGCCAAGGGTATGAAGCTCATCCTCACCATGCCCGAGAGCATGTCGATCGAGCGCCGCAAGATGCTGGAGCTGCTGGGCGCGCGCCTGGAGCTGACGGCGGCCGCGCGCGGCATGAGCGGGGCGATCGAGCGCGCCGAGGCGCTGACCAAGACCCTGCCCGACGCCTTCATGCTGCAGCAGTTCTCCAACCCGGCGAACCCCGAGATCCACCGCAAGACGACGGCCGAGGAGATCTGGCGCGACACCAACGGCGCGGTTGACGCGGTGGTTTGCGGCGTCGGCACCGGCGGCACGCTGACCGGGGTCGGCAGTGTGCTGAAGGCGCGCAAGCCTGAGGTCAGGATGATCGCGGTCGAGCCCGACGCCTCGCCGGTGCTGTCCGGCGGGCTGCCCGGCGCGCATCCGATCCAGGGCATCGGCGCCGGCTTCGTGCCCGACAATCTCGACGTCTCGCTGATCGACGAGATCGTGCGCGTGGGCAGCGACGATGCCTTCCGCCTGGCGCGCGACGCGGCTCGGTACGAAGGCATTCCCGTAGGCATTTCCTCGGGCGCCGCGCTCGCCGCAACGCTGGAGGTGGCGGGCCGGCCGGAAATGCGCGGCAAGCTGATCGTGGCGATCCTGCCGTCCTCGGCCGAGCGCTATCTGTCGACGCCGCTGTTTGAGTATTTGTGAAGATTATGTTGGCCACTGCTCCAGCCCACTCCCCCTCCCGGCCGCCCATGAGCTTACGATCCCGTGGGCGGCCGGGAGGGGGAGTGGGCCGGTGCCGAGGATCACGTAAATGACCATCACCGACACCCAACTCCACCGCTACGCACGCCACGTCATCCTCGACGAAGTCGGCGAGGAGGGGCAGGAGAAGCTGCTTGCCGCCAAGGTGCTGGTGGTCGGCGCGGGCGGGCTCGGCGCGCCGCTGCTGCTTTATCTGGCGGCGGCCGGGGTCGGTACGCTGGGGGTGATCGACGACGACACGGTCGAGCTTTCCAACCTGCAGCGCCAGGTGATCCACACCACCGAGCGCCTCGGCGCGCCCAAGGTCGAAAGCGCCAAGGCGGCGCTCGCCGCGGTTAATCCCGAGATAAAGGTCGAGGCGATCGGCGAGCGGCTGACGGCGAAGAACGCCGCCGAGCTTGTGTCTCGCTTCGATCTGGTGGCCGATGGCAGCGATAATTTCGACACGCGCTACCTGCTGAACGATGCCTGCTATCTGGCCAGGGTGCCGCTGGTCTCCGCGGCGTTGCTGCGCTTCGAGGGCCAGCTCTCGACCTTCCGCGCGTATGAGGGCCAAGGCGAAAATAAGGGCCCGTGCTACCGCTGCATCTTCCGCGAGGCTCCGCCGGAAGGCACCGTGCCGCGCTGCGAGGAGGCCGGGATCTTTGGCGCGGTTGCTGGCGCGGTGGGCTCGCTGCAGGCGGCCGAGGTGCTGAAGGAGCTCCTGGGGCTGGGCCAGTCGATGTCGGGCCGACTGCTGCTCTATGACGCGCTGGACACGACATTCCGCGTGATCAAGGTCAAGCGCGATCCGAGCTGCCCGCTCTGCGGCGACGCCCCCACGATCACCGATCTTTCGGGGCACGGTTGATACCAACGGGTCAAAAGAATGACCCTTTTGTATGTTCCCTCAAGCGCCGGGCGTTCGCATCCGCTCACTTGGCTTCCCTCGCATAAGGCTCGGGCGCGCAGTCGCGCGCATACCAGTGGCCGATGAGACGAGCTCATCGCCCACTGGCAAGATGCCACGCTGACGTCTGATCGTTACACCGCAAAAGCGCGCAGGGCCATGTAGAGGCCGAGCGCCAGCATGCCGAAGAAGAAGATCTGCCGGAACCGCGCCTCGGGGATGTGTTTGCGGATGCGCTGGCCGGCCGCCATGCCGAGCAGCGCCGGGACTAGCGCGGCGAAGGACAGGATGCCGAGTTCCTTGGGCATCATGCCGTGGCCGAGCAGCGACACGCCGAGCGCCACCGTTATGCAGGTGAAGACGATCCCCATCGTCTGGACGAAGATGTCGCGCGGCTGGCCGAGCGCCTGCAGGTAGAGCGAGCCGGGCACCACGAAAGAGCCCATGAGCCCGGCGATGAAGCCGGAGATGCCGCCGATGGCCGGCGCGAGCCAGGGCTCGAAGCGTCCCGGCGGCGGAATTTGCGGCGTCGCCAGGGCAATCGTGCAATAGACGCAGAGCATGATGCCAAAGAGCCCCGAGATCACCGCGGCGTCGGCGCCGGAAAGCACGCCCACGCCGAACCAGACCCCGACCGCGGCGGTGACGATGAACACCGCGAGCCGGCGGGCGATGCGCTTGAAGGCGCCGCCGGCCACCGCCTGCCAGACATTGGTGACGAAGGCCGGGATCACGATCAGCGCCAGCCCCGCCTTGAGATCAAAGGTGGCGGCGAGCAGCGCGATCGAGATGGTCGGCAGGCCGATGCCGATGACGCCCTTGATGAAACCCGCCAGGAGGAAGACGGCAGTGGCGACGACGAGGAATTCGGGGGTCCACATATGGGCTGGCGGGTGGGCTGGTGGGTGGGCCGGTGGATGTGCTGGCGGGGGCTTTTGACGAGGCGGGCCGCCGGTAGGGAAACAGGCCGGTATTGGCCGCGCATCCTAGTGTCCTGCCCCGAAAATTCGTACTACGAATTTCCGGGACAAGCAGGCCACCAAATATTTGAATCTAGTGTGATTCAGCTCCCGAAGTTCGTCACATTGATGCGACGAACTTCGGAACCATCACACTAGTGGGTTTTCCCGCCAACGGGAGCGCGAATTGGGGGCCGCGAGAACTTCGATTGGACGTGAGGCGGAGCGACATCCGATTGCACCAGACCCTTTGACGTCACCCCCGCGAACGCGGGGGGTCCAGGGCCGTTTGAAAATACCTAGCCTGTCGTCCCTAGATTCCCGCTTTCGCGGGAATGACGACGGTTGGGAGCTTAAGGTTCCGCCCGCTGGTACGCTCGTAACACCGCGCCTATATGCAATCCTCATTATTGCGAGTGCCCTGGACTGGACGGAGGCAGGCGCCCGATCCGTCGGAAAAAGCGCGAAAACTCGCAAAGACTTCTTGAAGGCTCGCCATGAACCTCTTTCTGCGGCTGATCCGCGTCATCGTCGCGGCGCGCTTTCGCGGGCGCCTCGAGATCCTCGGCACCTCATCGGTGAGCTTCGTCGTCTGGCCGCACGATCTCGACCTGAACTTCCATATGAATAACGGCCGCTACCTCACCATCGCCGATCTGGGGCGCATGGACCTGGTCTCGCGCACGGGGATCCTGGGGCTGATGGTGAAGCGGCGCTGGCTGCCCGTTGTGGCCATGGCCTCGATCCGCTTCCGGGCCTCGCTGCTGCCTTTTCAGCGCTACCGGCTGCATACGCGCGTGGTCTGCTGGGACGAGAAATGGGTCTATATGGAGCAGCGCTTCGAGCGAAAGGGCGAGACCGTCGCGCTGGCATATGTGAAGGGCCTTTTCCGGGCGCGGAAGCGGACCCTGCGCAGCCGCGAGATCCTGGCCGCCCTTGGCCAGCAGCAGCGCTCGCCGCATATGCCGCCGGCGCTGGAAGCGCTCAAGCTTTCCGAGGGGCTGACGGCGGAGAAACCAGGGCGAGTTTGAGTACTATTCTTGTGAAAAGCAAATTATACTTATAATTTTTCTAAAATTTTAGTAAAAATTGAATAAAAAGCAAAGTGAATTGCAATAATGGTTACTTTTTTATTACACTTTTTATTTGACCAAATTTTAGAGAACCTCTATCTATTCGATCTCTAACGGATTGGAGGGCTGCACGATGATGAATTTTATCTCTCACCTGATGGTCGACGAGGCCGGCACAACGGCCATCGAATACGGGCTCATCGCAACATTCATCGCGATTGCCGCCATCACCGCGATGATGGCGCTGGACGTTTCGCTGCAGTCCATGTTCACGACAGTCGCCTCGCACGTCGACGGGGCCGTCCAGGCGAGCGGCGGCACCAACTGAGCCGGCATTGCGGCCACCGATCACGGCCACCGATCACGGCCACCGATCAGGGCTGTCGATCACGGCCATTGATCACGGCGCGCGATCGAAGCGAGCGTCAGGCGGATCGGGGCGGCTTGTCGGTGGTGCGGGTGTAGATCGCCGCGGCCACCAGAAGGATCGCGCCCAGCATGGCGAAGGCGCCGCGATAGGCGGTGACCGGAACGGCTCCACCGGCCGGGGTCAGCGCATCGATCAGGGCGCCGGTGGCGATCTGCAGCACGCCGACCCCGGCGAAGGTGCAGAAATTGAGCGCGGTCAGGACGCGCCCCAACATCTCCTCACCAAAGAAGGCGCGGCCATGGGCCAAGATCTGGACATGCACCGCGCCGGCCATGGCAGCGCCGGCGAGCAGCGTCACTGCCAAGCCCAGCGGCGGCGCGCTGAGGGCTGACAGCGTCAGCAGCGCCGCCGCGCTGAGGCCGGCGCCGCTCATCACCAGGTACTTGCGCGTATTGAATACGCGGTCCAGCGGCCCGTAGATCGTCAGGCCGAGGATGCCGGCGAGGCTGAGGACAACCAGGAAGTTCCCCAGCATGATCGTGCCGAGGCCGTGGATACCGGTGAGATAAGGTCCGGCCCAGAGCCCGCGCACCGCCATGACCGAGCCGTAGGAGACAAAGCACATCGCGAACAGCCCATGCATTTCGCGGAGCGCGAAGATCCGGCGCAGGCCGCGCAAGGTCTCGGGCAACGATTCGCGCTCGCGCCGGGTCCACGGATGGCCCGGCGGGGCATCGCGGACGACAGCGAAAATGACGATCGCGAGCGCCGCCGTCACCCCGGCCATGACCAGGTAGCCGCCGCGCCAGCCGACCCATTCGACAGCGGCCGCGAAGGGCGTGCCCGAAGCCAGCGTGCCGAGCCCGCTGACGGCGAAAGCGGCGGCCGAGATGGTGGCGAAACGGTGCGGCGCGAACCAGCGCCCGAAGAGCACCAGCCCGCCGACGAAGATCCCCGAGCATCCCGCCGCGATCAGCACCTGGCCCAGCACCAGGAGCGCCGGGGCGCGCGCCAGGCCGAATATGAGCGCGCCGGCGACCGCCAGGCTCATCAGCGACGGCACCACGAGGCGCGGCCCGTAGCGATCGAACAGAATGCCGACTGGAAGTTGCATCGCCGCGGCGGAGAGAAAATAGGCGCCGGTGAGCAGGCCCAGATTGGCCGCCGAGATCCCCGTCTCGGCCATGAAGTCGGGGGCGATGACCGCGATCGCGGTGCGGTAGAACTGGCTGAGGATGAAGATCGCGATCAGGCTGGCGACCAAACCCGCGGCGAGCCGCGCAGGCGGCAAAGCGGCGGCGGGATCGGACGGTGCGTGGCTGCCGCCCGGCGATGCGTCGACCATGGCGTTACGGCCTGTTTCGGGGAATGCTCAGTCGGGCAGGCCGGGCAGCGCCTTCGACCGCTGGAAGGGGAGCTTGTCGGCACGCGACTTCGGCTTTTCGGCGCGGGCGCCAAAGCCGGGTTTGGCGTTAGCCGTGCCGCCGGGCTTGCTGTCGGACCGGATCGTCGACCGGGCGCTTGGGTTGGCGCCGGCTTTGGGATCAGGCTTGGCCCCCCTCGCGCCGGCGGCGGGGCTGACGGCGGAGGCTTTGCCCGCCGCGGCCGTGCCCGTCGGCGGCCGATTGGCGGACTTTGTATCCGGCCGGCCTCGGGGATTGGCCTTGGTTCGGGCTCGGGTCGCGGGCCGTCTCGGCTTGGTGCGCGCTGCGTTGGGCGGCGTTGACTTTGCCTTCGGGGCTTCTGCTTGCGGGGTGGCTGTCAGCGGTTTGGTCACGACGCGGCGCGATGCCGGCGTGCGCGCGGCGACTTGGCCGCGCGCGGCCATCAGCAGGCAGGCGACCCGGGCCGCGCGAAGGTTGGCGCAGACGCGTTTGGCCTGGGCGATGTTGGGATAGGGGCCAAGCTGGAGGCGGTAATAGACGCCTTTGCGGCCCAGATCGGCGCGGTTGACCGCGTGGGGTTGGCGGTCCAGCAGCGGCCCATGAGCGGCCACCAACACGGTCCAGGCGGCATGGCTTGCCTGGGGGCTTGGATTGGACGCAAGCTGGACCCAGAAACCCTTGGCGTTCCGGTCGGTGCGGCCGCCTGCCGCCTCGGCGATCTGGATGGGCCGGGCCGTCGCCGGGAACTTGCCCGTGCCCGGCGCAGGTCGGATCGCAGCGTCCTTGCGCAGGGCAGTGTTTCCGTGAGGTATCGGACCATGCGCGGCGATCCGGGTCACCGCCGCGTGGGCGGGGCCCTGTACTGTGACCTGGGGTGCTGTGACCGGACGTGCTGCAACCGGATTTGCGGCGACGAAGGCGATCCGCTCGGTGACGACGCTTCGCCGGGTGAGCGCGGTCCCGCTCGCGGCCCGACCGGCGGGCTCGAGCACCGGTGCTTTTGCGTCTTTGGCGACTATCGCGGTCTTGGAGGCTGCGGTCTTCGAAGTCGCAGGCGGCGCGGCCGCCAGCTTCTTTGCGCGGCGTTTGGCGGCGATCCGCTCTTCGGGGCCGGCTGCCGCCACAGTGGTCATGTGCCACAGTTTGAGGAAGCGCGCCGACAGGCTGGTCCCGTCGCGGCGTGCGTCCTGCTTGCCCAGAGCGGTGACGGGCGCGCCGACGACGCGCCGCCAGATCGCTCCCGGTTCGCGCGCGGTTTGCTCGCGGGTCACCGCCGCATGCGGCACCAGGGGCGTCAGCCGCTCGGCAGCCATGCGGGCCAGGCGATCCAGCGCCACGGGGTCGGGCTTCTTGTCGATATTGGCGTCGATCTTGACGTCGGCGGCCACCGGATGCGTCGCGTGTTGGACCGCGGCGCCGACGCGTTTGCCTTGCGCATCAAGCAGCGCCCAGGCGATGCGGAGCCGCGGGACGGCGCCGGCGGTACCAGACGTGCCCGCAGCGCTCGGCGCCAGGGTCTCCAGGCGTCCGGTCAGGGTATAGCTCGCCTTGCTGCGGCCATGCGTGCCGGCGGGGACGTCACGGTCGCGCAGCGCCTTGGCGACGCGCGCGTTCAGCAGCCAGTTTTTGGGCGCGCCCTCGATTCTGGCGACCGTCACGGGAGGTGTGATCCGCGCCGGGACGACCAGCTTGCCGGTGTCCTTGGTGGCGCTTGCCGTGGCGAAACGCCGGTCCTCGGCACAGCCCGCGACAACCAGTGCCAAAGCGATGAAAGCCACCCCCGAAACGGGAAAACGGCGCCCGTGCTTACCAGGTTCGGTGGTCACGGATTGCTCTCGGGGGTTCATGGTGCGTGGATTGAATCACAAGCCTGAGTCCTTGCCTAGCCCCTTTTGTGGAAAACGGGGATAACTGCCTGGATATGGTTAATGACGCGAAAAATGCGACTGTTTTCGTTTGCCGGCGCCGGCGAACCCGATTATGGTTAATCGCATGATAATCATAATATGATCTGGAACTCCGGGCCTGAAACCGGAGCTGAAATCCGGACATGATTAAGGGGGCGAATACGATGCCAGGCACCACGCCAATCGACGCTCAGGCCGAGCCACAGGCCGACGCACACGCCGACACACGGGCCGAGATGCAATCGGGAACGCCGTCCAAGCGATCAGCCAAGGCTTCCGCCAATACGGGCATTCGGGCCAAGCGCAAGGCCGCATCGCGCGAGCGGATCCTGAAGGCGGCGGCGCGTCTGATCCGCGAAGAGGGCATGTCGGGGGCCGGCGTTGCCGAGGTGATGCAGGCCGCGGGCCTCACACACGGGGCGTTTTACAGCCATTTTCGCGATAAGGATGCGATGCTGGCCGCCGCGCTCGAGCTGGCGACCGGACACCGCGAGGCCTGGCTGAACGGTGCCGAGGAGCTTCCTGAAACCGCCTGGATTGAGAAGATCGCCCGGCTTTATCTGAGCGAGGCGCACCGTGATACGCCGGGCGAGGGCTGCCCCTATCCGGTGCTGGCGGGCGAGATGGCGCAGGCCAATGCGCGCCTCAAGGACGCCTTCGAGCGCGAGATCCAGACCACCGTCGGCCGCATGGAAGAGCGCCTGTCGGACGAAGGCTTCATGACCGCGCGCGACCGGGCCTATGGTCTGCTGGCGCTGTTGGTCGGCGCGATGGTGCTGTCGCGCGCCGGCAGCGACGAAAGCCGGACCGCCTTCCTCAATGGCGCGCGGCGCTTTGCCAGCGCAAATGCCCGCCGCGGCGTCTGACGGGGCGCCGGCCCGCAATCTCGCTTTCGCCTCTTGATTTAGCGCCAACTCCAAGGAACGCGCCCAATGACTGCGTCCATGACCGAGCCTATGACCGACATCGCCGCCGACCCTTATGAGCGCAAACGTGTCGCCGTGCTCGACAGCGAGATGGCCTATGTCGAGACCGGATCGGGCGATCCGATCGTCTTTCTGCACGGCAATCCGACGAGCTCGTATCTGTGGCGCAACGTCATTCCACACTGCGAGACGATCGGCCGCTGCCTGGCGCCCGACCTGATCGGCATGGGCGACAGCGGCAAGAACCCGGCCGGCAGTTATCGCTTCGCCGACCACGCGCGCTATCTCGATGCCTGGTTCGAGGCTGCCGAAGTCGAGAACGCCGTGCTCGTCGTGCATGACTGGGGCGGGGCGCTCGGCTTTCACTGGGCCGCGCGCAATCCCTCGAAAGTGCGCGGGCTCGCCTACATGGAAACCATTGTCACGCCATTGAGTTGGGACGACTGGCCGGAGAACGCCAAGAACATCTTCCAGGCCATGCGCTCGGAGGCGGGCGACGATCTGGTGCTGCAGAAGAATATCTTCGTCGAAGGCATCCTGCCCAACGCGGTGCTGCGCGGGTTGAGCGAAGAGGAGCACAACCGCTACCGCGCGCCCTTCGCCGAGCCCGGCGAGTCGCGACGCCCGACGCTGACCTGGCCGCGGCAGATCCCCATCGACGGCGAGCCGGGCGATGTGAAGGCGATCGTGGAGACGTCCGAAAAATGGCTTGCCGGCTCCGACGTGCCCAAGCTTTTCATCAATGGCGAGCCCGGCTCGATCCTGACCGGCCGCGCGCGCGAGGTCTGCCGCGCCTGGCCGAACCAGAGCGAGGTTACGGTCAAGGGCGCGCATTTCGTTCAAGAAGACAGCCCGCACGAGATCGGCGAGGCGGTGGCGCAATTCGTGAAGGGGCTTTAGGTAACGGCGTGACTAGACGACCGACCAACTAGTACATAGAAACAGACGAGATCAGATGGGAAATCGGGACGTGGACGGGACCTCAAACCAGGCGGTGGTGTTCTCCTCGGCGGACGGGATCGCCACGATCACGCTCAACCGGCCGCCGGCGCTGAACGCGCTCAATGCCGAGATGGTGACGGGGCTTGCCGAGGCGGTGCGGGCGGCCGGCGCCGACGATAGCGCGCGGGCGGTGGTGATCACCGGCGCGGGCGAGCACTTCATGGCGGGCGGCGACATCAAGTGGTTCAAGGAGCAGATCGACGCCGAGCCCGACAAGTCGGTGATAAAGCGCGAGTTCGAAGCCTTTATCCATCCGGTCCACGAGATCGTCACCGCCATGCGCGCCATGCCCAAGCCGATCGTGGCGGCGATCCGGGGCGCCTGCGCCGGCTTCGGGGTCAGCCTTGCCAGCGCCTGCGATCTTGGCATCGCGGCTGACGATGCGTTCTTCACGCTCGCCTACTGCCATATCGGCGTGAGCCCGGACGGCGGCTCGACCTATGCGCTGCCGCGCGCGGTAGGCTTGAAGCGCGCTTTCGAGATCGCGCTGCTGGGCGACCGGTTCGATGCCGCGGCAGCGAGGGAGGCTGGCCTGATCAACAAGGTCGTGCCGGCGGCTGACTTCGAGGGCGCCGTGGCCAAGCTCGCGGCGCGCCTGGCGGGCGGGCCATCGCATGCCTACGGCAACACCAAGGCGCTGTTGAACGCCTCGCTGGGATCGAGCCTGGCCGAGCAGCTCGACGCCGAGGCCAAGAGCTTCGCCGACTGTGCGGGAACGCGCGATTTTGCCGAGGGCGTCACGGCCTTCGTGGAAAAGCGCCCGCCGATGTTTACAGGCGAGTAGGCGGTATGACCGAAGGCAATATCATCGCATTCTAGCACCCCCCACCCTAGCCCTTCCCCTCAAGGGGGGCGGGTATTCAAGCGGGGCCGCGGCAACAGCGCCCCCTCCCCCCTTGAGGGCGAGGGTCGGGGCGGGGGCTGTGTTGCAGACGAGAAAGGAACGTTGAAATGGCATCGCTTGCAGGAAAGACCCTATTCATCACCGGCGGCTCGCGCGGGATCGGGCTTGAGATCGCCAAGCGCGCGGCGGCCGACGGCGCCAATGTCGCGATCGCGGCCAAGACCGTCGACCCGCACCCCAAGCTGCCCGGCACTATCCACAGTGCGGCCAAGGAGATCGAGGCGGCGGGCGGCAAGGCGCTGCCGCTGCAATGCGATATCCGCGACGAAGACCAGGTGATGGCCGCGGTGGAGGCGACGGTCGACGCCTTCGGCGGTATCGATATCTGCGTCAACAACGCCAGCGCCATCTCGATGACCGGGACCGAGGCGACGCCGATCAAGCGTTACGATCTGATGCACCAGGTCAACGCGCGCGGCACCTATCTGGTTTCGCAGACCTGCCTGCCGCATCTGAAGCAGGCGGCAAACCCGCATATCCTCGTCATGGCCTCACCGATCAACCTCAACCCGCGCTGGTTCGGCCCGCATGTCGCCTACACGATGGCGAAGTACGGCATGAGCATGTGCGTGCTCGGCATGGCCGAGGAGTTTCGCGGCAAGATCGGCGTGAACGGGTTGTGGCCGAAGACCGTGATCAACACGGCAGCGCTGCAGATGATCCCTGGCGTCGACCTTGACGGCACGCGCCTGCCCGCGATCCTCGCCGACGCCGCGCATGCGATCCTGACGCGCGACGGCAAGACCTGCACCGGCAACTTCTTCATCGACGAGGAGGTGCTGCGCGAGGAGGGCGTGAGCGATTTCGAGCAATACGCCAACAAGCCGGGCGCGCCGCTGCTGCCGGATCTGTTTCTGGATTGAGGGGGCGCGTGAAACCGCTTTATCGAAAAATCACCGCCGTCATTCCCGCGAAAGCGGGAATCCAGTCAGCATTTCGTATAAGTCCTGCCAGTCGGGATTGGTCCCTTCGATCAGAGACAGCTTCCATGCCCGCCGCCACTTCTTGATGGCTTTCTCACGAAGGATGGCGGTCTCGATCTCATCGTGTCGTTCGTACCAGACTAGGAACTTCACACCGTACTTCGATGTGAATCCAGGAATGGCACCTTCGCGATGCTCCCAAACTCGACGCACCAGATCGGACGTGACGCCGACATAAAGTGTGCCGTTGCGTTCGCTCGCAAGGATGTAGGCGTAGCCGCCGTCCAGTACCTTCCGCCTGAAGTACGCGCATCTTATCGCAGCGCGGGCAACCTGGGCCGATCATACCAATGATGGAGTTCGTGGCACTGTAACTCTGGATTCCCGCTTTCGCGGGAATGACGGCCAAATAGATGGCGCCCAATTCTCGACAAGCCGGAAATGAGCGAGGCCCCTACCCGTCGCGCGGCGGCCGGTCGGTGGTCAGCCGCTTGATATAGGCGGGCCACAGCCCCGCATCGGTCTTGGCGTCGTGGTGCTTGATGGCCAGCGCGGCGAGATCGAAGGAGCGGTAGACCTCGTGCAGGATCACCGCGAGCTTGAGCAGCCGGTCCTCGGGCAGATCGGCGAATGTCGCGAAGTCCTTGGCGTAGACCGCATCGGCCCAGAGGAACTGGCTGAGCGCGGCGTTCTCGTTCTCGCCGGCGACCAACGGCTTGAAGGTGCGCCCGCCGAGGCCGACGAATTTGTGGAACTCGAAGCCGAAGGCACGCAGCACCTCGTCGACCTCGCCGAACAGCGGCTGGTCGACATAGAGCGGTACGAATTCGGCGCGGATATGGACCACGACGGCATGGCGCAGGGTTTGCTCGGCGCCAGCCAGCGCCGCGCCGGCGCCGCCCTGAATGCCGACGCGCAGGTAATCGGCGCCGGCCGCCTCCTCGATATCGTCGAGGCGCACCGTCTCCACCTCAAAGCGCTCGACGACCTCGGCCGCATCCCCGAGCGTCTGGAAGAGCGCCATCGCCGCCTTGTCGGGGGCGAAGACCGACGACATGGCGGGATCGGCGCAGCGGTGGAACTGCGCTTCTGCGCCATTGCCGACCACCAGCGGCAGATAGACGTGCTTGCCGCGCGCCTGCTCGTTCAGCGCATCGCACACTTCCTCGATCGGCTCGAAGCCGACGACCCGCGCCAGCCCCCGCCGCACGATCGCGGCATAGGCGTCTTCGGCGCCCTCGACCGGGGCGGCGCCGATATCGACGACCTTGATGGTGGGAAGGCCGTCGAGCAGGTCGGAAAAGGGAAACGCTCGCATGGGCGGGTTTCATTGCGTCGGGTGTGGTGCGCGGCCGGGCGGGCATTGGGGCCGAAGAAATTCGCCTCGTGGTCGCCGCGTTGGCCAATGCGCGACCGGCCTGCCGTTTATGGTTAAAAAATGTGGCCGAATCAATGGCGATCAAGGTTGGGCGACGTGGCGGAGGTAGACTTCCGCTATTCGACACGCACCAGCATCCGCGTGAGCGGCGCAGATCTGGCGCCCAAGGCCCTCAAGAGCAGCCAGGGCATCCGGGCGTCGCACCGCGAGATCTACACGCTGCTGCGCGCCCGCGATGCGACCGACGCGCGCGAGCTGATGCGCCAGATCCGCGCGCAGCGCGTCGCCGAGGCCGGCGCGGCGGTGGCGGGCGAGGCGGTGGGCGCGGCCTGCTGTCGAGCGGTCTGGGCGGTCGAGGGACACAAATGCGCTTGCCGAGTTGGTACGCGAACGATACGAGAGCACCAGCTCGTCATTTCGACCGAAGGGAGAAATGATGTGGTCAATTGAACGCGTGATGCACGGGAGGAGGACGACAGTGGGTACTTCGAATGCGGGTGCTTCGAATGTGGGCACATCGAAATTCGTGATCGCACCGCATATGCGGCTGCATGAGTGGGTCGCCGAGGACAAGGGCTATTTCCGGCAGGAAGGGCTCGACTACGTGTTCGCCGATCCGCTGGCCTCCACAGACGGCAGGGTCCACGACCTCGGCGACAAGGTCGGCGCGTACCAGACCTTCGAGGCCGGGCGGGCCTGCGACGTGTCCTCGGCCTGCCACTGGACGGTCAATGCTGCCGCCGCTGCTGGCCATGGCAAGATGTACCGCGACGCCTATTCGGTCTCGCCCTCGGCGATCTTCGTGCCGCCGGACTCGGATATCCAGAAGCCCGAGGATCTGGCCGGCGTGCCGGTCTCGGTCGGCTACCAGTCGGGCAGCCATTATTCGACCATCCAGGCGCTGGAGCAGTGGCTGAAGCCCGAAGAGATCAGCTTGAGCTTCGGCGACGGGCTGCTGTTCAACCGTCTCGACCTGGCGGTCGACCGCAAGATTCCCGCGGTCTCGCTCTTCAGCGGGCCCTACTATGTCTGCGAGCAGCTCGGCTTTCGCAAGATCTGCGACACGACGTTCATGATGGCCGGCATGATCACCGGCGCGCCGGACATGGAGGATGTGCGCAAATACTACCGGGCGCTCAAGCGCGCCCAGAGCGACATCGATCTGCGCCCCGAGCTCTATACGTATTTCTACCTGAAGGAACTGCCCGAGCGCTTCCACGCGATGGTCGACACGCGCCGCATGGGCCCCGGTGAGCGTATCGTCTTCGAGACTTATACGCGGGAAGTATTCCAGCAGTCGCAGGACTGGATCGCCGAGCGCGATATCTTCCCCGACGGCATGAAGGGCACCGGCGTCTATGAGGAGGCGACGATCTCGGTGGCGGCGGAGTAGGGCGCTGCTCTTTCATTGCCCGGACCAAGCAGCTGTTCCCCCTCCCCCTCAAGGGGGGAGGGAACTGAAAGACCACCGATTTCAACATTTGGGATTGTGCTCTAGGCTCGCTTGAACAGTAGACGCAGGTGGGCATGGCAGCGGAAGCGCGCGCGAGCTACGATGTTGCGATCATCGGCGGCGGGGTGATCGGCTGCGCGGTTGCCTACTTCCTGGCGGCCGATCCCGGCTTCGACGGCACCGTCGCGGTGATCGAGCGCGATCCGAGCTACGAAGATTGCTCGACGACGCGCTCGGCCGGCTCGATCCGCCAGCAGTTCTCCACCCCGGAAAACATTCAAATGTCGCTCTTCGGGCGCGCCTTTCTGGACAGCGTCGGCGAGGCGCTGGCGGTGGAGGGCGAGCGCCCCGATATCGGTTTCGTCGAGCGCGGTTACCTCTTCCTGGCGAGCGAGGCGACCAAAGCGGCGCTGGAGGCAAGCCATGCGATCCAGAAAGCGCATGGCGCCGACAATGTGCTGCTGGCACCGGCGGAGATCGAAGCGCGCTTTCCCTGGCTCTCGGCCGAGGGCGTGGCGGTGGGTTCGCTCGGACTGTCGGGCGAAGGCTGGTTCGATCCGGCCTCGCTGCTGCACGCCTTCCGGCGCAAGGCGCGATCCTTGGGCGCGTTGTACCTTCGGGACGAAGTGACCGGCATCGAGCGCACGGGCGGCCGCGTTGCGGCGCTTACGATGGCATCGGGCGTGCGGATTGCCTGCGGCGCCGTGGTCAACGCAGCCGGGCCGCGCGCCGGCAGGGTTGCGGCGCTGGCGGGGATCGACCTGCCGGTGACGGCAAAGAAGCGGTTCGTCTTCGTCTTCGATTGCCGGGAGGACTTGCCTGGCTGCCCGCTGGTGATCGACCCGGCGGGCGTCTACTTCCGGCCCGAGAGCGGCAAGTTCATCGGCGGCGTCTCGCCCGCACCGGAGAACGATCCCGATTGTTTCGATCTCGAGGTCGACTACAGCTGGTTCGACGACAGGGTCTGGCCGCGCCTTGCCGCGCGCGTCAAGGCCTTCGAGGCGGTGAAGATGGCCGGCGCCTGGGCCGGACATTACGATTACAACACGGTCGACCAGAACGCGGTGCTGGGGCCGCATCCGGAGACCCGGAATTTTTTCTTCGCCAACGGCTTTTCCGGCCATGGGTTGCAGCAGTCGCCGGCCGCCGGGCGCGCCACCGCCGAGCTGATCGTCCATGGCGCCTATCGCACGCTCGATCTCGGCCGCTTCGGCTATGCCCGCTTCGCTGCGGGCGAGCCGGTGCGCGAGCTGGCCGTGGTGTAGGCCCACCAGGCCCTGAGCCCTCAATTGCATGGTCGATGACGGCGTAGTATTTGCCCAGGCATCGAAAGATCGGGTGGGTAATTTTCTTTCGCACGGATCGAAGTTCCGCGAGGGATTTTTGGTTAATGTCTTGCCGGGGAACGGCAAAAAGACATGATGACAATCATGCGAAAAACCGACGATTCTTGGCGATTTGGCCGTTAAATGCCGCGACAATATGTGCTTATGATGCGGTGGACGGCTCCCGCCGCCGGCATCCAGGTGCCAGCGAGTGGTTGCTGTTGAAGCCCACGCTAAAAGGGGGAGCCGCCCAGATGGACGTTATCACGATCGGAGTTGATCTCGCGAAGACGGTGTTTCAGATCCACGGT
>Ga0307379_10001299_pt1 | contig 39687 bp, 52 predicted proteins | sample UN2MG_FD_202237 | JGI IMG/M metagenome (GOLD analysis project Ga0307379, IMG submission 202237) | Soil microbial communities from Risofladan, Vaasa, Finland - UN-2 | ecosystem: Environmental > Terrestrial > Soil > Coastal area > Acid sulfate soil | place: Finland: Risofladan, Vaasa | collected...
AGTCCTTAACGGATAGTATACACAGTACCACACACAGGATAAATATTTTAGTCCAGAACCATGTATCAGACTTGTCGGTACTGAACTTTTTTAATCTACTGTCTTTTATACTATTTATTTTTGATTCATCCTCTCTAACTGAGAGGTTTAAGTTTACAGTGCCGGTGCTTCAGGTCTTATCTAAATCGACTATTAATTTGTTTCCGATAAGTTCTGTTCTATTATAGTCTCCAAGGAATACTTCATATCTGGGTCCACCAACAGGTGTTATTGATACAACAGCTGGAGCACTAAGGTGAGTCTTATTGACATATGGTGATAACGTTTCATTGTTTACAACAAGTATACTACCAGGATTTTTAAGTAAGTACTCCTGGTAACTCATTGTTTTGTACATAGTATTAAATGGCGTACCCGTATGTAGAGCCATACATAAAAGATTTATTACTATGCATATTACTGATATAATCATACATATAGCAAACACACACTTAGCCATATCAGATATATCCACAATTTGTCCTGTTCTCATTTTGTAAATCCTTCCATATATATTGTGTTAATAGGAGTAACAAGCGTAAAGAGCGCACAGACGGATTTGAACCGTATCTATTGTTTATCAGACAATCGCTTTACCAAAAAAGCTCGAAGTAACTCTATACTACGACATCCTATTAACATGGTTTGAATATTATTGTTAGTTTTCCTTATAATAACTATACGTGTGGGAAGGAGAGGAATCGAACCTCCAAGGTCAGAGACTACGAGTTTACAGCCCGCTAAGCCCACCACGCTGCTTAACCTTCCCAAATTTATTTAAATACATAATAATAATTTTTGTTATAAGTGTAGTTACCCATATAATTGGCCCATGGATAAACAAAGATAATTTTTTGTTTTTAATACTTCTTGGTAAATCAGTGAACACAAACGACAATACGCCCAGTGCTGACCACATACTTGTTATAAATATTATTACTATCAACATGTCTTACCTCATTTTATAATGGCGGAGAGTGAGGGAATCGAACCCCCGAAGCTTTCACCCGACGGTTTTCAAGACCGCGCCCTCGACCAACCGGACACTCTCCATCTTTGCTGCGGTATTGTTAGCCCATTTCATAGCTTCTTCTGATGGTGGTTGAATGGCTAATATAAATCTACATCGTAGGAGATTTTCATAAGCTTTCGATAATAGTTCAACCGCTTTAGGTTTATCTGATGTATACACAAGGCCAGCCATTTTAACCCTGTCCGTCAGTTTCTTTAATTGCTCTTCAAATAATTTGTTTGTAGTAATAGACACAACAATACCCCTATTTTTTATCTTTATTGATGTTGTATATCTTGTAAAAGTTATCACTGAATTTCTTCCGGCTTGTCCATGCTATAAATCCACCTTGTGATTTCCAGGTGAGATAGCCCAACACTAAAAGTGAAGCACTAATTACATATATAGGAATACTCCCAATAACAATAGTTTCATATACAAGACCTATTGCTACTAATATTATTATTATATCAGTTAACATCGTCGATACTTGTATACCCCATTTAAGTATATTATGTAAGAACCATTTTTTCATTATGTAAGTATCCTTTGTAATCTTTTTTATATATGTCTGGGGAGAAGAGACTCGAACTCCTGACATCTGGGTCCAAAACCCAGCGTTCTACCACTGAACTACCCCCCATCTATTTCTTTTAATAACTCTTCGAACATATCTTTCATCCCTTTATCGTGAGCTTCTCTTTCTTCAGGGCTCATCTTACTTAATCGCTCTGCGTGTTCCTCCATAGATTTATTATGAGCTAATTGATCGTTGACTGCTATATCACGTTCGGTAGTTGCGCGTTGTATTACAAGTTCGTGATTTAATAGTTCATCACCTGTAAATTTTGGATGAGAAAATATATCACCAAGATCAGGAAATTTCCAGTGCATCATTATTTGATAGTATTTAAATATCAAAGAGGCGTCTTTACTCATTTCATCATACTTATCTTTATCAGCCTCTACACATACGTAAGACAAGTGTTCAAAACGCGAACTAAGCATTGCAGCAATACCTTCATCTGGTAGATTATGTGGTTTTATTTTTTTATCACTACGTTGTAATGTTGCAAACAATTCATACTTTTGTGCAGTATGTCCAAAGTGAGGATAATAGTGTTTAAGTACATATCTACCCGGTTGCACTTTAATAATGGCATCTAAGCTAGACATTTCTTTGTCTACATCCTTGTCACTGCTTTTTATTAGCTGTATAAAATCATCTCTGTCGGCTACACTATACCACCATAGATCAGTGGTTATACTACCTGCTTTATTACCTGGTATATCACACTCAATAGAATCTGTTTCATTATATAATGGGTTACCTATTATAATAGTATTCCCATGTTTATAAATATTTGGGCATGAGTTGCCAACATATCCATGAAGTAGTCCTACTTTTGCATATGCTTCGGTGACTGTCTTTTGCCATAGTGGGCCATTAACTGATTGTGCAAAGTCTTCTTCATCAGGTATGGGATATGCAAATCGTAAATCATTTGCGCATACTATATGTCCTGATGGTACATCTATAGCTACTTCTATGGGCCTGGTTTTATACATAGTTAGTTGCTGAAATTAAAAGTTTTTGATATAATTAACAACAAATCTAAAAGCTTTTATGACATTATCATGCACTGGGTCAGCTATTGGTTTTGCTACATTTTCTGGTAACATTATCGATATAAATATACCTAAAATTAATCCGAATAAAAACATATTGTATTCTCCTTTAAATTAGTTGTTTGTTTTACCACACCTCTAACTGGTGTGATTGGCAATTAGGACAATGAGCTGGGTTAACGTTTTCATTACTTGCTAATCGTATACCGCCACCCCAATTTCGTATTACCGTAAATTTATGACCACATCTTTTACATACCACTTCAAAATGTGTGCCTGATGTATGTATGTTACTCATAATTCTGTTCTCCGGTGATGCTATTGACTTTACTCCAAATCATATTGCTATTAATTATTGTTTATAATTACTATTAAAACTACTATATCTATTATTCCCAATGATATATTTTGACAACCTTTTTTGGAACGAAGAAAAATTTATATAAAGATATAAGTTGTATACGAGTTAACTTTGTTACACCTTTTGGTTATGACTACTAAGTAATAATTTAGCTTCCTTAGCCATAGCTCTTGACATACGTACTTTTTTAGATATAAATTGTGCCATAGTCGTTTCTTTCTATGTTATATTTGTGTCCGAGATGAGATTCGAACTCATGTGAGCCTAGCCCACCGGTTTTTGAAACCGACGTGTATACCAATTCCACCACTCAGACACTAATCATATGCGAACATGGCGAAGAAATCACATAATCTTTTGAATTCTTCTTGTGTAAGAGATAAACTTACATGACTTTCATCTTTTTGTCTGTCGATCTCTGGAAATATAACAGTTTCATAAATATTTTGTGTTTCTTTTTGTGGATCACTCATAGTAATATTCCTTATATGGTGCTACTGGAGGGAGTTGAACCCTCATAGTCTTATTGACCGAGGGATTTTAAGTCCCTTGTGTATACCAGTTCCACCACAGTAGCACAATTAAAATATTATTTTGCGACGTCTTCTGCTTCTTCGTTCACATCCTTAGCGCCTTTGGTCATTATCACCCTATCAGGGTCCATAAACAAGATCATATTCTTCGACGTAACTGTTGATTTATTGATCTCTGATTTTGCTTCGCTTATAGCTGCATCTATTTTTCTTTTATTTTCAGTAAGATCATCTATTTCTTTTTCTTTTTCATCAACGTATAAAGTTAATTCACTTGCTATTCCTGATAATGGGGCGGTAATTGTTTCAAATGTCTTTATTTTCTTTCCAAATGCCATAATTCTACCTCTCTTTCTATTTTTCTTATTTTATTTATATTGGTGCCCGCAGTAGGATTTGAACCTACACGTCTTAACGACCTGGGGCCTAAACCCAGTGGCTATGCCAATTCACCTATGCGGGCTTTGTGAGCAGCGGTTGGATTCGAACCAACGAAGTCTCCGGGATATGAGCCCGGCGGGAACAGCCGCTTCCCCACGCTGCATAGTTCACAAATTTAGATACCATTTTGGCGAGTCTCGGTATTGATCCGAGCTGTCCCAGGATATGAGCCCGAAATGATCACTTGATCACTCGCCCATTTTTCCTATAATAATTTCTAATTCTGCGTGTTGTATCTGGTGCCCACCCTGGGCAGCTACTTTTCATACAGCACTTACATTTACCATGTGATTTATCCTTTGTGAAAGTTCTGCATTTAAAGCACTCTTTCTTAATTTTGACTTTTACTCCTCCGCCGTTTACAACAAAACTTCCTATCTCACTTTTCATATAGTTATTACCTTAACTGCTTTGTTTGTTTGGTGTGGCACCGGGAGATTTTGACCCTCCGACTTCCGAGTTCTTCAGACTCGAGCTCTACCATCTGAGCTACGGTGCCTCATGTTACATTTCAGTTTCATAGTTCCATGTACCGTTATCATTCAAGTGAAGGTTCATTCCTGGAAGTGTTATTGTTATTTCATCATCATCAGTTAACGTTGACTTTACAGGAGTTTCAGTTCTTAATATTTTGTCCTTCACAGGTTTAGCTGATTGTGCATCTTTCGGTGAATAAATCATTTGTAATTCTCCGATTATATTTTTTTTATTTCGTATAGCTAGCCCCTACAATGAGGCTAGCTAGACGTGTTACTTATTCAGCAGGTTTACCGCTGATGGACATGTTGAGCTCAAGCTGTTTAGCAGCCTGAATGTTCATAAGGTTCATGAATTTTTTGAACTCATCATCGGGTCCGTCTGCACCGTTTTCTCCACCACCACTTGTCATGTATACAGAAGGTACATTTCTCGTAGCGTACGCATTTGCCCATGTCGTATTGATATTTTCGATAGTAGAAAGTTTTTGTTGTAGTGCACCATCAGCAGCTAACACCAATTTCTTTCTTGTAGCTTCACCCTCTCCGAGAAGAATTTGCCTTTGTTTCTCTTGCTCGGCTGAAAGTTTATTTAATTTTGCTACCTCAAGTTCTTTAGCGGCTTTGGTCTCAGCGACTTCTTTTTCCTGCTGGGCTTCAATAACTGCTCTCTCTTTCACTTTAAGTTGCTCGTATTTAACTTCCATAACCGCAGCTTTACCCTTAGCTTCTTTGGTCTTCGCATCCTGTTCAGCTTTTTGTGCTTCAGCACGAGCAGTAGCAATAGCCATCAAACTACCTTGTTGTTCGGATATTTGTACACGTACTTTGTCTTCATACACAAATTGTTTAATTTCAAAGTTAGCAAGGGTTATCCCGGTATTTGCAAGTGGGTTACTTTCACGAATATAATTACCGTTTTTATCGGTTTTAATAACCTTAGCTGTTCTTGTGACAAAGTCACCGCTGATAGGATCCTTGGCAGTTGTGGATACTTCATTAGTTTGAAATGTCCCGTTCTGGATCTGATCCCAGCTCCATGAAATAAAATCAGGTCGTTTTTCAGCGTATGATTCTCTCGCGGTCATTAAATTTGCGGTTAATCTTAATGAATTTCTTACTATTGGTAATATAAATCGAGCTTCCAGGTCGTTGTAATCTTTAAAGTTCATGTCTGTCATTAAAGAAATTGCGTGAACGCCGCTTGTTGGCATTAATACACGACAGGTGCCTGATATTCTGGCTACCGAACCGTCATTAAATCTTACTTCGATTGATTGATCTATCTGTTTTCCTTCATCTGCGTCAGATGTAAAGAAAAATGTTTCAGATTTTGGCCATTGGTATACGTTTGCAAATGTCTGAAAGTACATACCTGTTGTCATCTTTGCTTCCATAGTTCCACTTACTGGGCGCTGGATAACATGGTACCAACCCTTTTCAACTGTCTCAACAAGTGAACTGCTGAATGCCAATAATACTATCGCTATCAATACAAATATGATAGCAAACGTTACTTTCTTTCTGTTTTGTAAGTCACTCATTTGTAAATCTCCTTTTCCTTTTGTTGTTGATTGTTATTATTTCTATCCTTCGATTTCTTTTATCTCGTCTTCGAGATTTTCTATCGAGCTTTTCAACTCTTTAGACTCCTTTGTTACTTCTACTTGATCTGCCATGTCCTCCTTTCTTGTGCGTAATTTTTCTAATTCTTTCTTTTTCGATACAAGGTCACCAGATGCTTTCTTTTTTGGTACTCCAAACCATCTATGCCATAACCATCTCAAAAACAGAACACATAGAAACAGTAATACTATTGTTACTATAATTTGAATGAGCATAATACTAAATTCCTCCTTACTTAATTATGGTCGGGATGAGAGGATTCGAACCTCCGACCTCCTGGTCCCAGGCCAGGCGCTCTACACAGACTGAGCTACACCCCGTATTGTTATTGTTCTGGGAGAGGGAGACTCGGACTCCCGACATTCTGATTAACAGTCAGACGCTCTACCAGCTGAGCTACCTCCCATCATTCGCCTAACACTATATTTTTATATCTTCCAAACTTATTTTTTAAGTATTTCAACTAGGTCAGCATCTTTACCACCAAGGGTAATAAACTCTTCGCTATGTATATTAATCATAGTTTCATTTGAACAGCCACATATTTTCATATCACCGTCTTCTATAGCTTCTAATATTTTTCCACATAATAGACATTTTATTTTCATTGCTTATATACTCCAGTTAAAAATCATTAATATCACGGCATCCACATCCACCACCTTGTTCCTGACCCTGGATGACTTAGAGCATACCATTTTGTATCGCCTAGCTCGCCTTTTTTATAATGGTGCCAGTGACCAAAGAACCATAAAGACGGTTTATATGCTTCCCATAGTGTGCTTAGCGCATAATTGGATGGTTCACGATCTTTGCCATCATAATATTGAACCATGATCGGATATAGTTCTGATGGACAAGTATGTGTTACGAATATGTCTACCTTTATATCTGGTAGATTATCTATATCACTTTGAGTTATGATCTCTTCTGGAAACCAATCTCTACCTATTGTCCTTGAGTTTTTATCAATTGAATCGGCTCCTCCCATGAACATAATGGTTCTGCCATCTTTTAGTTTATATGTAGAACCCCTAGGCATATAGAAAACATTTTTTGCTATTTCAAGATTACCTGTGGCTACTAATTTTTTTATTGACCAATGATCTTCGTGATTTCCATCACACCAAAGAACTGGTACGGGTGATTTTATTTCTGTATGGCTATCATATAAGTTAGGCCAATATCCAAAATCACCACAACATATTACTACTTCTAAACCTTTAGCTTTATGTTTATTTATCAATGTATTAAGATCACTGAATTCAGCATGCATGTCTCCAGTTATAATTATCATTGTTAATCGACCCCTGTACTGATTAATCTACTACATGATGGGCATTCAATAGATACATCATCAACTTGATCAAGATATGTAGCGTCTATACCGAGATGAAAGCCGCAATCACATTCTATTACTTCTAGAGAATATTCTTCTGTTTCTATCGAGTTTAATACTCTCATTACTTATATACTCCTTTAGGTTATGTGTTCGTATTCATCTTTACCCATCCATATGTCATATCTATTAAGATATATTTGCTAATTATTGTTTATATCATTCACTTCGATTATTTTATCGCCTTCTATTACTGCTGCTTTAAGTTTACGAATAGTATATAGAGACTCCATGATATTTTTATCTGCTAACTCTTCTTCACTCTCTATATTTTTTACTATAGTAGCTGGTTTTAATTTGATAAACATTTTAATTATGTACTCCAGTTGTGAACTGATATTTCCATCCTTTTTTATGTTTTACATGATAGCTACATTTCTCATTTTCACATCGTTTAACATAATCAAACGGATGTACAGCTATTATTTTATCACTGTTACATATAGGGCACCTTATTACTTGTCCATTTTCTTTAATCATTTTATTAACTCCCAGTGCGGGGCGTAGACGATTCGAACGCCTGGTCACGGTTTTGGAGGCCGTTGGTTTACCACTAACCAAACACCCCTTAAGGTTTATTATCTAATTCTTTTGCTTCCTCTGCTGCCATGTATAGCATCAACGTAATCAAATACTACTATACTACATTTTTCCATTATATTATTTTGTACTTTTTTATATAAACTGTTCCATCGTTTTATTAACTTATTTTTATCTTTGTCATGCATCTTGACATCGCACTTTCTACATTCTATGTAATTCCCTATAACTACTGGACCTCCTGGATAGTATGCATCTTCCTCGTCCCACAATTCGACTTTCTTTTTGCACCACGGACATTTCATACTTGGAATATCATCAGGGATTTGAAATTTCTTCATGGTAATACTCTCCCATAATTAAACATTTCTGTTGCTTTTATATGTAATTCTAAATCGAATTGGTACTTGTAACCGCATTTAGAACATTGTGTTTCACGTATCGTAGTATTTACTATATAACTTTCACGCTTATGTTGTTTACATCTACACTTTTCTACTATTTCAGGTACTCCGTGCCATTCGTTTGCAAGTCCAAGATCATGCATTTAATTCTTACTCCTTTTAGGTAATGTGTGCTGCCACGGGGAGTCGAACCCACGCTAACAGGATTGAAAGCCCTGTATCCTAACCGATGGACGATGACAGCCTAATTTATATATCTTTTAATATTACGTATGTAGTTTCGTTTCCTGTGAATGTACTAATTATTTCATATCCTTGTATGTGCAAACTTTCTATAGGTATAGCCATATGTTCTTCTTGTATAGGATATATAATACACTCTTGCGGAGTACGATTTTTTAATACTTGTATTCTTGCAATTGAGTAAGCCATAATTCTCCTTAAATAAAAAGGGAACCAAGATTTTCTCCAGGTTCCCCTATTGTAGTTATAATATGTTGTTATTACTAAATATTACTACTATAGAAGGAACGATTCAAGAGACAATTATGTTCAGGCATATCAATGGCTGTCTTCTCGGACGGGGTACTAAATAAATATATTTGTTGCCACCTGTACTTAGTCATCTCAATCTCCTCTTAATAGTATTATGAGAATGTGTCTCATAACTAAATATATTATAGAATATTTTTCGTGTTTTGCTAGATAAAAAATTTAATATAATGAATTATTTATTTGGTTATATGCTTTTTTAATATATCCATCAGTATTTTTTCAGCTAAATCCATATCTACTAATTCACGTATAGTAGATTTTTCGTATGCTTTATCAATTTTACAGAGCATCTCCTCAGTATACGATATTAGTTCATCTTTCGACCATTTACCAAGCTTTATATCAATTAACTGGTCTGCATCGTTATATCTAAACACATTAAGTTTACCAACTTGTAGTGCTTCAAGTACAACATGTAATGAATGTGCCATACTTGCAGCATGTTTGGTATCATATCCACATTTCTCAATGATATCTTTTCTTTTCTTACTTGATCTATTGTTAACAAGTGCTTTTTGTATTTCATGCATTTGACCATTAGCATAACCAGTAAATGATCTATATATTAATTTTTTACTTATAAACGATGATTTATTAATTAAAAATTGTCCGAATGGAATAGAAGATAATATAGCATGTGTTGGTTTTATCCATAACGCTGTTATAACATTTGGATTACATTTCAATATCATGTCTACAAAGTGACGTATTTCATAGAACACACAATCATATTGTATGTCACCTACTTGCTCCTTTATGGTTATGGTAGTAGGTGTAAATTTCTTATTCGAATCAAGCCCTATGTAGTATTCTTTTGGAGCCATAAACACTCCTAGTATATCCACATCACTTGCTTTGTTTATATCTACATTATGTACGTATGTATTATATGTTATTGATCCACGATAACATAAGTATATAAGATTATTTGGAGCACCTATCTTCTCCATCATCTTTTCCACACTGAAGTGGGTCAACGTTTTTCCATTTATGTCTATGTACATTATTTTCACACCTCATACAGCCGAGATAGTTTGTGACCATCAAAAAATCACATCTATCACATACCTTTTTGTATACTGTTTCGTCTGGTAATTTTATATTAACCATGAAAAAATCCCACCCTTCGGACCGTTTTTTTGATGTACTAAATTAGTCCCCACCCATTAATTTAAGATTTATTAGATATAACTATACATGAATCTTCTATTGGTGATAATATACTGTTTATATTTTTATCAATAAATCCTATTCTTCCATAGTTTATCAAGTTTACAAGCTCATCCTTATCCATCCCTTCTATTCGTGACTGATTTCTATCTGGCATTGTTACAAGATATCCATCTTTATCAGGTGGATAATTATTAAGTTCAGCTTCTTTTTTAAGCTGCTTTCTATTTTTCACACACACTACTAAATAAGAATGTTTATCTGGTCTTAGATAATTCACCGCTTGCTTTAAAAATAATGCTTTATACATCATGTTAGGCATATGCTCCAACGGACCGTTTATAATTATCACCTTCACAATACCGCTGACTATTCCTAAAATATGTTGTACATCATAGTCAGTCGTATGTGATATATATACCTCATAATTTAATCTCATATTATTGACATCACGTAACACTTTATTATTACGCACTGTGTGTAACGGGCTGTGTATAAGTGAAATAAGGTTGTTATTAAAGAAACCGCTGGTAGACATTATATTTATTAACTTTGATCTGTATGCACGCTTTTTATTTTTCTTATAAAAATCTTTACTACTTTTAGGTTTAATCTTACTTTCAACTGTATATTCCGATGATCCTGTTGTGTTAAGCCCACTATCTTTTAAAGTTGTGCTTGCTTTATTAACAATTTCCCTATATAACAGCGCATTAATTGCAGTTGTTTTCTCTATATCATCGAAATCAAAGTTTATATACTCATTTTTTGGCGTTACTCTGGCTGCTTTTTTAGGAGATTTTTTTGTTTTTCTATAATTAGCCATATAATTTAAAATAACCTTTCTTGATCTGTATATTTTTGTATTCTTTTGGTTGAATCGTCTGTATAATTAGGGCTAAGTTCGAATCCTAGCCACCTCCTATACAACATAGCAGCTGCTAAACACGTAGTGCCCATACCAGAGAACATATCAAATACTATATCATCTTTGTATGATAATTGTTGTATAAGTCTGTAAGGTAGTTCTATTGGGAACATCCCAGGATGATTGTATAATTCATTCATCTTATTTTCTGGAGCAAACGACCATAATGCTAGACTATTTCTAATAAACTCACTCTTTGTGATAGTGCTGTTTTCTATTAGTCCGTCTTTTCGTTGACTATCTTTACAAAATATTAAAATATATTCAAATGGTGTAGGGAACGACGGATTAGATGGAGATTTGAAACTACCCCATGCAGTTCTATTTCCAATTTGGTTTTTGTTCCATATAATAGTGGATTTTATAAGGTATCCAATATCTTTTGTCATGAACTGAATTATGTCACTATGTGTTGGGATATTCCCATTCTTTTTGTCACCTATATTGATACATACTCTACCACCACTCACCATTTTTGGATATAACAGTGTGAATATGTTTGATAACCATGCAATGTAATCCACATATTTAATGTTATCTTTATATATATCGTATTTATGTTTGTTGTGTTTATTATTGCCCAGATCTACATTATATGGGGGTGAAGTTATAACTATGTCTATACATTCATCAGGTAATAGTGGTATTAAAAGTTCAGATTTACCATTATGTATTTTGTTTATCCATTTATCCAAACTATTTGGTGTGTGGCTCCTTATAATTATTTGTCTCTGTTTAATATAATACTTACTCTTGACATACGTGATTGCTCTCCACGGTAATTGCAATTAATACATATATCATAACCAGATAGCATAGCTGTTCTACGCAATATGGCTGTTTCATTGGTTAAAAATGTAGTAGTCCTGTTAATATGAACACCATCACATATAGGGCATACGTATTCTATTTCTATACTTGTCATACACATATTGCTCCTATGTTATTTGGCTCCCATGCACTAAATACTCACCACATATAGGACATTTCCACGGATACCCTTTCTCTAGTACTTTTTGATATATATTCAAATATTGGTATTTGGGATATACAGATTCCCTATCTATCCTACTTAATGGTATTGGATATATTGTACCCACATGATCTTTTCCATTTTCACATACCCACTCACCACTAAATTTGTTTCCATAGTCATCGTGATTACGAGCTAGTCTACATTCCAACTTAGTTATAACCAATGTGAGTTCATTTTTACATGCAAGACAACGTGAATCTTTTGTTTGTACATTTAAGTACTTTATTATTAAGTCAATACGCCCAATAGGAGTAACTGGTATACTATGCTCTTCTTTAACACTATATTTTTTGCAACATTTACATTCAAGAACTATTGCAGCGTGATTTACGAACATTTTTTTCTCCTATATTATTTTTGATGGGAGAGGTATGGGAGGTTTTGTACCCCCTGTTAAAAGACACGAGTTCTTACTCGCTGCCGTATTACTACATACCTCTCCACTGCGATTAAAGGATATGAAATGTAGGTATGGGTTACATACGCACATATCTACCTTTTTTGAGAAAGACAATAGGATTTGAACCCATGGCCTCAGCGATTTGATTTATCCCTACCACATTATTGTCGCATTGACCCTTAATATCCTAAGATACTGGGTGTGTGACATTACGTTATTGACCCTTTCCAGGAGCCCCACCTATAACCAAATCAAGTGCTGCGCTCTTCTCATTACTGAGCTATATCTTCCTCTATTTAAACAGTATCGTAAAATGATACCGGTTATATCATATTGTATGAAACCGTAGTGAAACTTTTACTTTTACACGACTTATTAGTACAAGATGTGTTGGCTTCCGTCCGTTTTTTTATATTTGTTATGTCAGATATATCGTCAACCTCTATATTTACAGTAATTCTTACATCACAATGGTTACATTTCATTGTACATTTGTATTTTAACTTTTGAACTATAACACACTCAATATGTGAGATCATAACTGAGTTTAGTTCTTCACAATTTGTACACTGCTTCATACCTAACATTTTATGTAGTTTGTCTATGTTTATTTTTGTATTACTTGTTACAACCATTATGGTTTTACATGACTTGCAAAAATATAGAATCTTTATATTATCAGTTTTCATGGTCATTATCCTTAAAATCCAGCATATTAGCTTCGATGCACTTAATGAATTTAGATGTATGATTGTGATCGCATTCTATCGTAACTTCTTCACCAGCTATTCTGATTTGTAATACTTTAATACAATCTGAGCAGTCTATATACGTGGTTATTTTATTATCAATAGGACACAATAAGAATCTTTTCTTTACTTCACTCATCTCGTATTCCTTTCTGATATATTAATTCATCGGCTATCTCTTCAAGAACTTCTTTTATATCAGATGTGTCTCTATACTTAGCACGACTTTCATAAGCTCTCCTTATAAGATGATTTACAAGTGATGGGTTTTCGTTATTCAACAACCTCATACTATCAGATAAATGCTTTTCAACATGGTCTTCAACTACATCGTCTATTTCATTATCTGAGTATGTATCATCATCTTTTGCTGACTCTTCTATGAATCCAAGTACACCTCCACATATAGCCGCGTCTTCAATATCAAATTCTCCATCAAACATATATGTATCTCATTTCTCGTAACAATTTATGTAAAAGTTCCCGCCCCATACCCACACGCTCTCGACTACGCACATCTATGTCTTATCTTTATGAAGAATCTAAAATTAAAAATACATTGCTATTTCGGTGCCATAAATTCCTAAATAAGCACTATAATTAATTCCAACAAATAATGTTTGCTCACCTTCATCTTTCAAATTAATAGTTTAGTAGTGCGTAATCTTAAGACAGCTCTTATTTAAAGACACAGCTGTCTGTGTTAAAATGTCGTCGGGATATGCGATTTGTCAGATAGCCATGCTAATGACAGGCACCCCTCTATTCTAACGATGTCTATGCTTACAAAAAATCAACCTAGTTATACTATTAAGTAAGACATGTGGTTCAGTCATACTATCGGAGTAATGACGTGTGATATCTGTAAGCTATTACATAAATATCTTACGATATTGTTTTCAAAATTAATGTAACTTACTACTTATTAATGGTACAAATTTAATTATATCATCAATAATTATTTCTCTTTTTGATTCGTTTATCTTTCTGAGAATACTATTAATGAGTTCTAGGGACTCGACCCTGAGATGTGCTTCTATAGCAGTAGAACACGATTGTTCGGTCTCATTCCAGAAATCACAATACTGTTTTCCACATTTTTCCATGTTTCTAAATTTACACAAACCCATTGTGGTAACCTCTTAATTTACTTAAGTGCTTCTGATAAATACGATGACGCTTCATCTATTAATATATCTATAGTGTTAAGCTTTTGGTCTTCCAGTACTAAGGACAACAAGTAATTTAGTACATGTCCAACTGTAGGACCTTCTTTGAGATTAAACTTACTCATTAATGTAGCGCCGTCTATTTCAAGATCATTTATGGTTATCGCATTTGATTGCTCAAATATCTCACATATACGTTGCTGAAATAATTCTTGTCTATACGACACTTCGCTGTGTGGATACCCGTTTGCAAGTCTATCAGCTCTTCTTACCAAAAACAGTGGAAATGTGTTCAGTTTATCAAGGTCATCGTTTGATATTTTTGCTTTGCGTATAAATCTACGAACAGCAGCATCAGTCCACTTATCAGGTTCGTAATTATACATATGTAAGTATGCAAGTTCAGCTACTTTACTTATTATATCTTTGTCAAAATTTAATCTTTTAAGTATACGCTTAGCTAGTCGTGCACTAACTACTTCGTGACTATAAAATGTAACTTTTTTGTCATCATTATTACCATCATTGCTTTTTTCTTCTCTTGTCTGTAGCTTTCCAACATCGTGTAACAGAGCAGAAAGTCTTAAAACAATGTCTGAGTCAGTGTTATCACACGCCAATATACAATGAGTAAACACATCATGTTTATGATACTGTTTATTCTGGTCCACTCCATGACACATATGTAACTCTGGTATTATTAAGTATAATAGTCCAGTGCTGTGGAGTATCTTTAAATATTTAGAAGGCTTCTTGCTTAGAAGTATCTTAACTAACTCATCACGTATGTCATCTACCTGAGCTTTATCAAGCAGCTTAGACAATGTCTTAATCGCGTAAAATAAATTAGTGTCAATTTTATAGTTCAACCACGATACGAATGCTATAGCTCTTAGCATACGTATGGGACTTAATACTATGGATCTCTTTATGTTTCCTATAGCTCTTATTTTACGGTCTTTTATATCTTTGAGACCAGTATAGAAGTCTATTATGTGTTTTTTAGATCGTCTGTCTATTGGAAGATACATAGCGTTTATAGTTAAATCTCTATATCGTGCGTCTTCCTTTAGTGAGAAATGATGACTTGATTTACTACCGTTATAAGGTAATGATATTCGTACTATGTCACCGTTACAAGTAAATGTTATCATATTATATCTAGAAGCATTTTTATTTACTTCTCCGTGCTTACTAAGATATTTGATTAGATTAGGTAGCGGATAATTTCTTATCAACATATCTATATTGTTTGGTTTTTTTCTACGCACTAAATCACGTACAAAACCACCCACATAATATACTTCAGCTTCTGTATCCCTATTAAGCTTTTGAAGTACATTTATTATGCGACTCATGTTGCAATTATTTGCTCCTTCCTCTTCTGTAGTCTGTTCACTATATTATGTATTCTTATAGTAATGGTTGGGGCTGAAAGACCCTTCACCTTTGCTAATTGCCTTACTGTTAGACCACTAACATAATGATCATACAATAGTTCGTAATCATCTTCAGATAAAGAATTTTTTAATTTTATTATCGATTTTTCAATCATTAGTCTTTTTAATGCTTCGTCTTCTGCTGTACCGGTGTGTAAATCAGGTATTTCGTTGAATGTGCAATAGTTGTCTATATCAGTTATACTCAGTGGATATAATTCAGCTCTTTCTATCAGTTGCTCTACAGAAGTTCCAGATCTATCGGCTAGATTACGAATAGTTTTACGTACTTCTGTTATGTCTTTAATGACCTCAGAGGTTTCATCCCAACTAGCTGACTTATCCCATATTACCATAAAATCGTTACATCCCATCACACCAGCTGACTCCATTACTATTTTAAGCTTTTTTACTAATTTGGTGGCTTCTTTAATGTATTGTGGTACATTTATGTCGTCTGTTTGTTTTGAAGCGAACTCTCTCATTGCATCTTTTATCTTATAGATAGCAAACGTGCGAAATGTTTCGCTTCTGCCTTCTTCAAAGTCTCTCGATGCTCTGGCTAGACCAATTAGACCTTCTTGTATCAGATCATCGGAATCTACTCCACTATACTTTGAAGCTAGACTTGACAACATCGGTAAGTACTGCTCATGTAATTCTTCGGCTTTTTCAACGGTGTCAGCTAAAAAATGATCCAAAAATTTCTCGTCTTTTCGAAATGGCATTAAATAGTAGTCCTTTCATAGTCGTTAGGTATATCTACCCAACTTTCTTTATCAATATGTTTTATGTGTCCACCTGTGATTAGGTAGTTCTTACCTTTTTCTGTTATCATTCTTCCACGTGATGTTCTATATATTAATCCGTTTTGTATTAAATATGGTTCTATTGTTTCAGATAACACTTGTTTAGACTCATTAACCATAATTGCTATGTTATCTACGCCAATTGGTTCAGTTGATGTGTACAATGTTTTCAATATTGATATATCTACATCACCTAGTCCATTATCATCTATACGCATTAGTACAAATGTAGATTTAGCTGTATCCACAGTGACTTCAGAACTGCTGATAGATATTGCGAAGTCTACACATCTTTCTAGCAGACCTACAATTATTCTTGGCACACCTCTACCACGTATAGCTATTTCATTGGCCGCACCATCGCTTACTTTTACACCTAATCTATTTGCATGTAATTTAACTATCTCAATAGATTCATCTACTGTATAAATATTAAATGTGAAACGTAATTTACATCTATCTTTAAATGGTTTTGAAAGTAGCCCGTCATTTGTGGTGGCACCTATAAGTGTAAAATAAGGGCACCATCTACTGTTTCTGTTCTTGGTTTCACCACCAAATTTATCATACGGACTAACCTTGACTTGTTTATTATCTATAGGAACTTTCCACTCTTCCATGGCTATGCCTAGGTGCTCTTGTCCTACTATAGAAAGCCTGTGTATTTCGTCAATAAATAGGATTGGAAAAGATATCTTTGTATCCTTTATACGATCGCCGTATTTATTATAACCACGTTTATCAAATTGGTCTATTACATTCAACACATCATTGCGTGTCTTTATAGAATCAGCACCTACAGAAATGAACGCTCCGTTGGACTCTTTAGCTATATATCTAGCAGTACTTGTTTTTCCACAGCCAGCTGCACCAGTCAATAAAGTATGCGGTAGTGGTGTATCTTTAACCATCGCTGCAAATCTGGCGAGAGTTAACTGCCGCATTATGTTTTCATTGCCTATTAATTTCATTATTAACCTCACTGTTTTATATATATTATAGAATAAAATAATAGCTTTGCTAGACAGTTATGGCTTTTTATGACAATTAACAACATATTCCATTGAAAGCATCTTCCAACTCGTCCATTTCATCATCACTTAATTGATTATCATTATTTTCGACTGTGCTATCTTTGTCATCAGCTGGTATACGTTTTAACTTTGGACTAACATATGTACCATCAACAATACTCTTAATCTTACTATATAACAACTCCACTGCTGCGGCTACATCATAGCGTGTAGTACGTTTGAAAGACATCGTTGATGATTCCTTTCTAATTGGAGTGGTATATGTAGTAGTATTAGCGTTACCTCTATATCCACACGCAGCCGCTCTGTCCTGATATAATGGGCTCTTTGGTGTATATGTTGAGCTATTATTACTAATATTATCTTCAAGTTCCACTGCTTTACACAATGCTATTGGTACAAATGTGAATTTACTATGATCTATCAATCCGTTTGGCTTAACCATTTTTCTGGAAGTGAATGAGTCATATATATTAGTAAGTTTTTCAACAGCCTTTTTTTGACTATCTTCACTCTCAGGATATCCTTGTGTAGATGATACATCCCCCTTTTCTCCTAGACCCATAAGTATTGAATCTATGGTGTATTGCTCTATGTTATATATATGTAGTACGTCCTTGCAATATATCCACACGTACATATCGTTTGGTGTAGATACACCCATATCATACTCCGATATAGGACGTATTCCTAGGAAATATCCTTCTGAATAACAGCCTTTAGACGCTCTCAATCTAACTTTTACTGCTACATATTTAACATCTTTGAAATCATCAAATTTACTGACGGGTGTTGCTGACATTATTCCTCCTGATAGCAAATACTATTATACATCTACCTCTACTGTAATATTTAGCTACTGGTTTGAATCCCAGTCTAAAATTGTTACGTATGTTTACATCGTTATCTAAGCCTACGGTACCGTAAACAAGTGTTGTAGTAGAGTAATCCAGCCCTTTTTTCAATAACTTTAGACCTATACCTTTGCGCCTGTAATCTGGATGTACACATAGATGTTTTATTTCTGTTATTTGTGGCGTCATTATTTGTAAACCAACAACACCAACTACTTTATCGTATACCATTTCAACGACATATTTAATACTATTTCCTATTATTGATAGGTCAGATTTATTAAATATTAGCTGCCCACCAGCGTTTAATAACTCAGCTATTTGGGCAGCTATCTCTTTATTTGTAATAGTTAATAGGAATTTGCTCATGAAGACAGAATTCCTCCTTATTTTAATTTAAACATGCCCCATAGCAATGTCAAGTACTCTCCTTGCTTCTTCAGGGGATCTTACTTCATTCATTAACATACGCAGTTGATCTCCATTTATACCTGCATTGTTATTATCAGCTGCCTCAGCACCTACTGCAGCAACAGCGGCACCCCTTCTCACGTCACCTCCTCGATTATTACGGCGAGCAGCGGGAGCGGGTCTTCTGCCATCTACTATTTCATTTATCTTTGCTTGTAATGTTGTAACATATTTCTCAAGAGTGGTTTCCTGTAGTCCAGGTCCGCTATTTATTTCGATTATATATGGATGACTGTTTTGATCTATACAACAGTCCACTGCCCCAAAGTCAAGTCCAGCTACTGACACTGCCTTTATTGCGGCATTTTTCATAGCAGCTGATAATGTTGCGACTGACACAGATGAAAATTTCCATCCACGATGGTTGCTGCGAACTATACGATCAGGAAGTTGCTGCTCTTTGTATAGCACACTGAGTGCATAATCTATAGTGGCTGCATCGACGTTAATATTGCTTTTCTGTGCATAATCATTTATTTTTTCCTTCCTTTGATTAGACCATCCAGCTTCTGTGTCATTTTTTACCTTTTTCACAGCATATATAACTTTTCCACCGAATACATGTAAACGAAATTCATCTTTTATGTCAATGAAGCTCTGAAAGTATTGTGCACCTTCATTTATAGCGTCTGCTATGTGTCCTTCTGCTGGACATAACCAGAAACCACTGCCACCTTGATGATAGTTTTTCCTACCTATCAATGGATAGATCATTTCACCAGCCCTTATTTTAGAGTTCACTTGGTCTGATTTACAAAACTTTGCTATGTTACCATTAAGTGATCTATCGCCACTCATAAGTTCGAGTGATTTGAATTTGTTTCTGTTAGCACGTATAGCGTTCGGATGGTTTAACATTTCTCCATGTGGTAAATTAACATCACGACTTGTTTTTGCTCCCCATCCTATTACTATATCACCGGCTACTATATTAGCTGGTTTTTCCCTTACACCAGTGGCATTTAATCTTTCCGCAAGAGTTCTTCCTGTTATATCCGTTGCACTACTGTACCAAATGTATGTAGTCATTTACTATGTTCTCCTTTTCCTTTTGTTGTTATTTATTTAAATTATATTATAAATTCCTCACCTTCTATCCATGTTTCTTTTATATTTTTGTTAATTGTGTTCAAATCTTTGTATGGCATTGACACCAACTCAATTAATGTATCTATGTGACCAGCGTACTGGTCATAAGCTATAAGGCCACGCAATTTCTTGGTGAGTTCAGTTATGTAACTTTTATTATACTTTATTTCATAGTTATTGAGTATACTTGCCATCTCACTGGAACTCTTTGTAGTGCCTATATCTTTTGTTACTCCTACTTTGTCCCAGCTTTTAAAATTGTGGTCCAACATGTTGGTTTCTCCACGTCCAACATATTTTTCATCGAAATTGTTTGATTCAACCATCTTAAAGAATGAATCTATTATAGCTTTTGCTGTACCAAGTACTGTTAATGCAAGCATTGGATGAGCTATCCATATACCACTTAGTGTTCTATATTCTAGCCTGTCATGATCAGTTCTATATGATCCAAATGAACCGTAGTGGCTACGTCTAGCAATGCTCTCATCTTTACCATCCAGTTTCATAAGTGGTACAGCTAATAACTCGTCAAGTATTCTACATAAGGACATATAGAAGCCACGTTTAAAATAATTTGAATCGGCGAAGGCTTCTGCAATCTTTAGTGGAGTACCAATATGTATATGCCCTCCTACTGGCCATTCTTGTCTATCACCATTATACGGCGTCTTACCTGAGCCACCCCAGCAACATGAAGCCAGCCATTTATATTTGGATATTAGTGATGTGTTTGGATGTTTCTTCAGTATAGATCGAATATTCTCTACAAAATCGTCCGCAGTAATAGTTGGATCAGGACGTAGTTCAGCCAGTGGCCCATCAGATGCAAGTTCACCAGATGATCCGAATCCGTTTACTGCTCCAGCATATTTCACTGAATCGTCTGCATTCAACAAGATAAACTCCGGGTCACCACCTATTACTGTATCATCTATATTAGGTGACAGCCATATATCCCCGTAACCCTCTGCACCTCCACCGCAAATGTAATTAAATGTATTAGTAGTTACAAACCCAATTCTATTGAACTGTTCAGCAGGCATGCCTTCTTTTGATTTTTTTAGATCAGCAGAAAAAGCTTTGTATATACTGAGTGTTCTACTACGGTTGATACGATCTTTTGTAGATGTAGATGGCCATAGTTCTACACTCTTTTCATTGGATAGACCAAGATTAGACCTAGCTTTACTACCAATACGTACCAGCTTGTCCTCATACCTGTCACTTTTTTGGTTAGTGTCCATCCGTGTGGATGGCACAAGAATCAGCTTTTGCTTCATGTTGTTTATTCTCCCTTGTTCGATGCCTTCATGGCAGTTGTTAATACATTATGTACTTCTTTTATTTTATCAGCTTCGTAACTGTTAAATACACTGCTCAATTTATCCATGTCAAGTCCTGAGTTTTTTTCTATATGATTCAAAGCAAGTGCGGTTAATGCTTTATCTGATTTTTTGGCTTGCTTCCTGCCCTCACTTTTTGTACGTGAAAAGAATTGAGCTAGTATGATAGCCATAGACTTCAATCCTACTATATGTTTTTCACGTAGTTCTTTCTTTACATCCGATGTATCAGATTCACTTATTTTCTTTTCTCTGAATGACCACCCAAGAATAAACCCTTTTATCCACTGTACACGTGCTACTCTGTTAGCTATCACCTTGATGCCTATTTCGTTTGCGGTATTTTCACTTCTAACATTGATATCGTTAAGCAGAGTTTCTATGTCAGCATAACCTTTGTTAACATCGTTATCATACTGTTTGTTAGCTTGACCAACTGCCTCTGGATCTTCCACAGACATATCAACTTCCTTTACTTCGAGATCTTTATTGTCTATGTCTATGATGTTCTCATCTTCACTACCAATAACATCTTTTTCAGATTCAGTATACATCGTACTGTCTTCTATTTCAAGTTTATCGTTGGTTGTTTCTTGCCCAGGTATATCTTTTTCAAATGTAACTTTAATATCTTTGCTTTCCTCATGTTCATCATTGGTGGCATCAACGGGAATTACTACAGATTTATCATGGCCTAGTTTAGTTGGGTTTGATACCGTAACTAACTCATATTTCCTACTGATATTGTTGAATACACGTTTCTTTGTGCCGTCTTCATCTTCACTGTCACTTTTATCAGTCTTTTTATCAGCTGACTTGGTATCTTTATTAACTTTATCTTTCAGCTTTTTAGCTGCTTCCTCTTTCTCTTTTTCTTCTATTTTCTTCTTCGATTCTATTTTATCTTTTTCAGTTTCCGCCATCTTTTGACTGGAAGTATAATTATACACACCGGATCTATTAGAGACAGAAAGAGCTGCCGTGGTAGTCCATATTTTATTATTCCTTGGTATCTTTTTGTATTCACCAAGGTCATCTATGCTTGTGTCAGCAGTACATTTTTTAGTCAAATCAAATATAACTGCAGTATCGTCACTAAGCATCTCTTTCTCTATCTTCATATCGAGCAATGACGGTAAGTTTACTTCACCATATGCTACCATTCTTTCATATCTGAAATGCACCCTGCTCCAGAATTTAGATTCAGACACTATTATTAACAATGAAAGATCTTTTATTAAGATCATTTCTAATGGTCTTCCATCACGGAATATAGGCATTTGGCTAAGATTGTCTGCATTGAATGACATAACAGCAAATGCACCTGTTAATCTAGAGATTATTTGTTCTATTATATCCATAGTGAATGGCTCTGTGCCAGAATTAGTAAAATGATGCATTAATCTAAATATCATTTCACTATCTACTTCTCCGTCTCTTTTGCAGCCAAGCTGTTTTTGTATTTCATCAGCATTACGTATTACACCATTGTGAACACCAACAATATTACGTATTTTTATTGGATGATTATTTTCGTTATCTTCTTTATCACCAACTGTTCCTTTTCTACAATGACCTATAAATACTTTGGCTGGATGTGTATGCTTGCGCCATATTTCAAGTAGACTACCGTAGTGGGTTTTGCCCTTACCAAATTTTGATAACCACTTACTGGATTGATCTCCCCTTTTTATACCAGTAAAGTTACCATCTGTAAATAATACTGCTGATCCAGTAGCATCCCCACCTCGTTCTTCAGTCTCCAATAGTAATTCTGTGGATAAATATCTCATTAGCCTTTGCCTTACTTTCTCATCCTTTTTATTTAATTTGCCAAAGGCTATGGCTCCTACTAATCCGCACATAAGTTATACCCCTTTTTTTCTAGTGTTATTGGTTTTTTTAAGAGCATCGTCGTTTGGCGTGCTCATTTGTAATAATGGTAGTAATTGATCTGTTATAGACTCTCGTGTGTTAAATGCTGTTTGTCTCATTACTTTCTCACCATCTATTGTTAGTAGATTATCTTTGTATTCAGAGAACAACATCCGCATGTTTATACAGCCGCCACTTGTTATAGAATTTCCGGTAAGTATTGAGTTTGTAAGTAGTATATCCATAGCCACACCCCGTGACCTATTATTATCGAATACAGGCATAACGTCTTTTAGTTTGTAAAAGCTTATTGATGCTGTATCTAGTAATGCTTTTTTACAGTTATTATACATATATACACACATATTATGCTTGTATGTTTTACCTAGTTCAGAAGATAATACACATAAGTCGTCTATAATTGTGTTTAAGTTAGAACTATTTATATTTTTAATAACATAATTTACATACCTATTGTCCTCAAGTAGTTCATTTAATTTACTAATTAATGTACCTTTCTTTTTTGTAGGCATTATCTTTTTAGCACTGTCTATAGTAGAAGATATGAATGTATCACATACTATAGGCGCTGTGTCTATACAGTGAAAAGACGAACTGTTTTCTTCTGCTTTATTTCCAGGTGGAACCCCGATTAAAGTTGGAAATGGGTATGTAACTACTATACTAAACGCATACTCATGTGTAAGATAGTTCAGCTTATTTATAGTTGGTATACCATCTTTAAACATATCATCTATTACAATATTTAGTCCTTCGTACCCAGATATTCTATCAAAATCTAGTATACATGGCATACCTATTTCACCCTTTGCACGTCCTGAAACTATAGCGCTTACAATGTTTTTACTCATACTTTCAACTAAATATTTTTTGAGTTCTAAATACATCAAATACCCCCATCATTCATGTAGCAGAGTTCGCAATCCGCCGGATTACATCTAACAGCAGGACCTCATATTGTAAATCCTACACTATTATTTACTTCTTGTTTACGCACAGGACCTATAGGAAATGTATGTAATTTTCCATTTTTAGTATTTATACGTATACCAGAATTTGGTGCTACGTCACGTTTACTTGAAGGTCTTTCAAACATTTTTATATCTTCAAGAGCTCTTTCAAGTATAGTATCGGATGATGCAAATATCATAATTTCTTTATCTTTGAAGTCGTATATTACTATATTAGCAAACGAACCTGTAAACAGTGTTACGTAGTTAGGATGATTGGTATGAAAAAATGCGCAAGAAAATGACCCTATCAAAGCATCGGTTGTATTAGTTACAGCATACGTTATGGTACGATTCTTTTTACTTATATAATTATCCAATAGACTAAATATTACCTCGCTATCTACTGTACCCTTACGTACCAATTCTTTGTCCATTCTAAAGATATCTTCGTCGTTGGATATCATTCCATTATGTACACCAACTACTTTTCCTGATACTATGGGATGATTATTTACATTTAAATATTGTGTGCCCTTTGTCTTGGCTCTTGTATGTCCTATTGCATATTTAAAGTTTGTGTGATAGTTAATATCCTTCATTATACTTACAAAATCAGGATTGGATGTTAACTGACTACCAGGACAATGGTTTTTTATCAGGTAAGCTTTGCAACGTTGATCTACTATACATACACCAGATGCATCAGTGCCTCTCACTTGAGAAGATATTAATAGTCCACGTATAACATCTTTAATGTTATCAAGATCTTGCATATATCTTTGTTTTTTACTGTAGTTTATTACGCCGAAAATTCCACACATACAGACGTTCTCCTTGTTATTATCTTAATTTACAGTGACATTAATGTTCCTATGGATTCTGACCACATTAGTTCACCGTCTCTCATTTTATTGTCCACAAAATTCTTTATATCAACATCAGTTATTTTAATGTCATTGTCCTTTACATCGTTAATGATCTTACTTACTTCAAGTATCCATTCATCTATTGTTGCGCACTCTTCAATATGACGAAGGTCTATTATTTCGTTTATACGTAAGCCTATTTTGTCGTGCTCTTCCATTTTAACTGATAAAGCATCCTCTATATCTGCCCATTTGTCACCATTTATACGTCTTAGAGCTACTGGTTGCTGTGCCAATTTATATAGCACATCGTAAGCTGGACCTAGCTTAATCAGTGTGTTCTTTAATTGATTTATCATCTCAAGTCCCTGGCTTGATAACACTTCACGATTATCAAGAGCGTGCCTCGTGTTACCAAATCTCTCACTATCATACCCACCTACACCATTCAATATGGAATCCTTTATTTTAGAAGCGCTTTTTAACCATTCTTCATCGCCTATTTTTAGTACACCATATCTACTTATCTCTACAGCCTTTACTACTAGAGAATAGAACAAGCAAGCTATGGCGGCGTAATAACTGGGACACAATGTACTATCAGCAACTCTCATTTCTACATGAAACTTGGTGATATCATTACCACTAAACTGCATTCTACTGTAGTTAGCCCATCCATATTTATCTTTGTTGGACAACTTTTTTGATTTATTACTTATCGTTAAACACACATCTTTCATGCTGCGTGTAACTGGAGATATCTCTAATATGGATATTCTAAATTTTTCCCATCTTGTCATATGATTAGGATTATCTAGAGCCATGGTCATCCAGGTTATTGCGTTTTGATATCTTCTACATAGTTGATGAAAGTTTGCAGCTATGATCTCAGGCATGTCACGTTCTAACTCGTTGATACCACTGTCACTTTCGTTATAGTAGCTAGTTAGTAGATGCATATGAGAGCTACATCTTTCATTCAAATATGCCCCTTTTTTTGCACACATGGTGAGTATCTTTTCAGTCATATTGTAGAATTCCCAATAGTCAGGGCGTCTACCTACTGTTATGACCTCAACACCTTTGTCTCCGGACAATGATCCGTCGGTAGTAATACTAACTACACCTGATTTACTGACCTTACCGTAACTGTTGCTTGGTTGTAGTTGTTTTGTAAGATCTTTTCTTATAAACGATGGGTCATTTTGTTGAACATATTTCTTTGGGCATGTATTACAATCCCTACTAAATTTAGTACATGTAAAACATGCACTTACAAACTCTATACAGTTTGTACTAAGACATCGAAGCCTGTATGCTTTACATGAAGCACATTTATCTGCAGTACAGGTAACTGTTCTGTTTTCACATGTATCAAAACATGGTGTACTTTCACATGCTTTAGTATTAATACATTTCTTCCAACATCCTGTATCTATCTTTACACAAGGGCAATGCGCGTCATCACCACGGCATACACCTCTTTGCTTTGGTAGATTGAATTCTAGTTCGACTCCTACTTTCAGTAATTTTGTAACTATATTTTTCCAGTAACGTACATCTTTTGCAGTTAGAGGTGGTTTTGATGGATGATCGTAAAATATCCATTTGTCTCTGTTATCCCTCATTGAGCTAGCCTCCAGTTGTCAACTATACTTTCAGTGTATTTGTTTTTATGTGTAAAATAATCAGCAACATATCTGAAGTAATCCAGTATATACTTGCTATGTTTTTTGTATCCAATCATCTTTTGCATGTCAGATAATATTAAATTTGAGCGAGATAATGCCATAGATATACCTTCATTTGTTACTGTGTGATATACGCTGGATCTATCAGGTATATTTGGGTATAAATCTCTTAAATCATCGTATTTTTTTAATATATCCATATTATTGAAGTTATCTGAATATTTTTTCAGTCTACTTAGTATATCGTTTATAACAGTGGCGCTGATTGCTAATAGACCAAGAGTTAGCTTTGGATGTCGTAATAAATGTCCTCCAGGAACACGATATTCAAGTGTTATTCTATCATCAGCTCTGAAATCTCCTGGTTTACCATATTGTCCATATCTTCTTGATCTACGTTTACAATCTTCTTCTCCTTCAGGTAATATCGCTGGTATACCTATATAATAATCGAGTATGTATACTATCTTTGCTAATATATTCATAGCTTCTTGTGATCCAGTCAATAATTGTGCTGGTAATCCAAAATGTACATGAAAGCCAGCTGACGCGCTGTTATACATAGATGACGCTATCATACGTATATCTTTGTTTCTATACAGCATCCTGGACCTAAGATGTTTGTGGGCTTGATTCATTAATACTTCCATACTTCTTGTTAATTCACATACATCCATACTTGGTCTTGGACGTAACTCAGCTAGTCCAGCATCACTGCCTATCTCACCGTGATGAGAAAAAAAATGGCTGGCTGATACAGCATGTCCACTAGTCGCATCAACTATAAAAAATTCTGGGTCACACCCTATTAAGATATCTTCAGCTGGATCAATAGTGCTTATACTACCAAATTGTATTTCCCCATAGGTAGTGTCACTGACATAAGCTACTCTGCTGTCTATATCTGTGTCATCTTTATAAGCATGTGATACTTGTAGTGGAATAGGTGTACCTTTTTTTGACTTTAGGCGTAAAAAAAGCCCTGTGTTTAAATCAAGGCTTTCTCTGACGTACGCTGGTATTCTTATCAATCTGTCTTCGATGTTACCTAGCGGAGATTTATCCTTCGACATTTTAAAGGACATTTTAATTCTTAAATTCATATTGTTTACTACCTCACAGGATTATATCTCTTCTATTGCTAATGTGTTATACGCATACCTAGCGCTTTGTATACAAATTGTCTACTTCTGGCTTGGTTGTTTAATATACCAACATTTTCATCTACATAGTCATATAAAAGCGCATCTTTCTTTCCATCACAGGTGCGTTGTATTCTTCCTACTGCTTGCTCCACCCGCGTTCTTTCTCTAAAAGGCAAGGCTATGAAACCTCTGTTAAGCTTTTTAACATCAAACCCCTCACCTAATAGATCAAAGGTTGTAACAAGTACTGTTATTTCCCCATTTTCAAGTTTTTCCACTTGGCTTTCGTTATGTTTATCGCTATAGTCTCCATTGGCGATACCTGTTTTTGACCAATACTTGGAAATTTTTTCGGTAAGTATTTCGCAATACACTTTCCTGGTATTTATAACTATACAGAAATTACCTTTTTTTGCTTCTCGAACTACGTCTTCAGCTATTAAATTACTACGATGTTCGTTTGGTATAACTACTTCGTTCATTATTCTATGATAGTCATTATCTTCTTCTGGTGATGACATTATGGTTCTTACTATTACTTTAGGTGTCATTATACCTTCTGCTTTTTTAACCTCTTGACGTGTTACTGCTGCGTTTGGTAGTCCAACCGAAGCAAACATCATTGCTTCTAGTTTATCTCGTCTATACGGAGTAGCAGTTAGCCCATACATATAATATGCGTAGAAATGCTGCAACACTTTGAGAAATGTGGTCGCAGGGACATGATGACAATTAGAACTCAACACACCATTAGCAATAAAAAGATGTTCATCAGTTGTAAAATCATACACTTTAGTATGTTTTTTGATTATACCTTTTTCTATTACTGGCATGCATCTATAAAGTATATTATTATATTTAACCAATCTTCTAAATTTATTTGTTTCTTTCATCATGTTTAATAGGTGATCTTGTTTTCTCTTTATTGAAAAACCTATTTTTTTCCAGAACAAAAAAGCATCATATCCTGATAACGCAATTCTAAGCATACTCTTTCTTTTGATCGGGATAATTCTACCAACAATTCCAAATTTCTTTAACAAATGTTGAATTTCATATATAAATTCGTGTGAGCTCATGGTAACAGTTATTTGATCAGTTACACTACCTTCTGTATCAAAAACTACTTGTAAATAATTTTTTATATCGTCAGTACTCGTATTGAACATAATTGAAGGAACAACTATAATTCGAGATTTATTACCAGCTGGTATATATTTATTCAGATATTCTATAATTTCTTTACTATACTCTCTTATTATCAAGTCACCACGCTTACAGTTACTTAATCTAATATCTGATTTGTTTGCGAACGTTGTATTATTACGTATTTCATTTAGAAACCACTCTTTATCTTTAACAATACCTATTTGTATATATCTTAAGTGCTTTTCTATATGACCGTCACACGCTATTAAAGCAAGTAGTCTAGCTCTTTCTGTACCTATAGTGTGTCTATGTGTATGTTGTATTGATTCTTGTACTAATAGAAAATCATCCACATTAATATTACACATAGATTCCATTTTTACATCTGTTTCTTGTACGGGTCTATAATGATTTTTATCTTTACGTTTTGATATTAAAGCACTATGTGGTATATAAGGTAATTTATGTGTAAAGGTGCCACTTAGTGTACCAAATCCACTTCGTAGCTTAATTAATTTGTTTGTGTATCTTACAAATTTGTTAGATACTTTTCCGAAAGTGGTTACTTCACCATCTTGGATGTCTTTTATATCTTTAACTGATCCGTCAAGTAATACTATTTTAGAACCTTCTATCAAGCATTCATCAATTATAACTAATCCGAATTCTCTACCTATTTCGTTGAGTTCAAGGTGTCTTCTTACAAGTGTTTGCACTAATCCTATAGTTATTTTATTTCCGATTTTCCACTTTCCGGAACCTATCATCCCTATATCGTCTTTTTCAATATTAGATAGCAGAGGATGTTCTCCATCGCCTCCCAGTATTCTGGCTCGCACTTGTTCTACAAGTCTTTTAGTGTGTGTAACCCACAACATACGTTGTCTAAGTGCTGCAAATAGTTCTAATCCCATCACAGTCTTTCCAGACCCAGCCGGAGCTGTTAGTATGCCATTAGGATGTTTTAACAGATTAAGTTTTGCCTTAGCCTGGTATGGTCTTAATGATATGTTTGATTGCACATCTATAGGTTCTAATAGTATCCTTGAATCATGTATATCTATTTTGTTACCTCTACTTATAATACTTTGTTCGATAAGTTGTAGATATCCTCTGGGTACTACTATACCATTTGGTAGCAAAGTATACATCGTTATAAATTTTTCGATGTTTGCAGTATAACGTCCATTATCTAGAGCATCTTGGTATTTTGGATTATTAAATGTAAGATGTTCTATAAACCAACTAGTTACTTCTGGTGCTACATCTGTTAATAATATGTTATTGCCTATCGATATTTTCAACTGCGTTTGCACTCCCTAGGATTTCGTTAATCCTATTAACCCATATTTCATTGTTATTATAAAAAAGACTGGTTGTAACTTCCTTTTTTACTTTCGGAGGATGTTTTTGTATTGGGTATGTCCCAAATATACTTTTTAATGTGCGTATAGCATTCTTAAACAATTTTTTCCTCTTTTTGTTAGGCAGATTATTAATTAACCCATCCACATGATTTAATGCTTGTTTAAGTTCTTCGTGTAAAACACTGTCTAACTCTGGCCTAAGCATGGAGTAATCAGTATGTACTACTTCTGCCTGTGCTTGTTTTCTGAATAAACTATAGCATCTCTTCATTTCATAACTATCACAATGCCTGTTGTCTGTGAATTTACACACATCAGGTCTACAAAATAAAGCCACAAAACCTTCAAAAGTTTTAAATTTTATAACTATCCTTGGATATTTCTCTCTCATTATTATAATAGGCGTCATTATGTATCTGAAAAAATCCATACCTAGGTTTTCAAGAAAAAATAAACACAGATCTGGCTTAACCGCATCGCATAGTTTACAATGTTTTCTACATATCTCTGCCTTAAACTTGTTTTGCTTTACTTTGTATACTGCGTTGTTGTAATTAATCATTGTGTTATTGGCCTTTATATACTTCCTTTATTGATCTACCACTATTATTACCATCATTAAATTTCCAGAATGTCAGACCACTTCGCCTTACACCACTTACTCCCTCTGCCGCTGCTGACAAACTGTCATATTTAGTTATTCCTACATGGAATCCGTCTGCTTTTACAACACACCAAAATGGTATACCTTTGGACATACCAATCAACACAGTTCCCACTGGTATTTTATTATTATCTTTATGGGCTTCTATCGATTTGTCTGCATTTTTTATGTATTTATCGTTGTTCCGCATTTCTTTTATAAGTGTAAATATACTATCCAATGAGATAGTGTGCTGCTTCATGATATGTGACATCCACGCTATTTTACCTTCAATACTTTCTGGTTCATTCTCTATTTCAGCTATTATATCTATGTCGTCGCCAAGCGCGACAGCCATGTCACTTTTGTTGTAAGCTGATTGTACCTTTTTGGGCATAGTTACTAACTCCTCTCAGTGTGTTTTTCGTAGGTTATTTGCTATAAAATTTGAGTTATCAGGACGCTCACTCATTATTTTGTTAATATTATCAAAAGATAATGGATAGAAGTTATTATTGTCCACGCCTATATCCCATGATTTGCCTATAGGTTGTAATTTACCATGACTATGTCCAAAAAGATGACATGAATTATAGTGTGACCTTGGCCAGGTTCTTATACAGTAATGATCTATTACTATGAACAAATTTTTTATTTTCTTCTCAAGTCTTCGACCATGATAGTAGAAAGTATCAAAATATTTATCTTCTTTATATGATTCTTTTTTTACTATTTTGTCTATGGCATAATCATGACTACCAAGTAACATTATGTGATCGCCGTTTAGTTGTTTTAATAATTCCAATGTATTTGTAACAGATCCAAATGAGAAGTCCCCAGCATGTACGGTGACATCATTCTTACCAACTAACTCATTATGATTATCTATAAATGCTTCATGCATGGTATTAAGACAATCAAATGGTCTATTTTCATATCTTATTATGTTTTTATGGAAGTAATGTTCATCTGAAGTAAAAAACCAATTACCCCAGTTCATTCCTCTCACTGTTCTCTTGCTTATCATTTCATTTGTGCTTCCTTCATTTCACTGCGTACAATTGACACTTATTTTACTTCATTATATATAACTGATACTATTTCTAGTGCTTTGCTAATAGACTGGTTTTTGTCATTTCCAATTATATCTATTATTATATCTACAGCATCAGTAAATGACCCTACACGCATTTCAAACATATTATCAATGGCGATTAATGTATTTTTAAGACTAGTTATTTCATTTAACGCGGTTTCATCAAAATCGTCATCAGATTTAAGTACCCTATCAATAAAGTCTATATCCATATCGGGATCCATAGCTGGTGGTAATCCTGCCTTTCTCCACGCACTTTTGTATATATAAAGTATGTTCTCTTTGGTGTCTATATCTTTTTGATGTGCTTCAGCTCTTTGGACAGCATTCTCACCAACAAAATCTATACCATCGCTTGTAGTATATACAGTTTTTGAACTAACACTTATATCTGCCATGCCTATATTTATACCTCCTCAGATCAAAAAAAAAACGAGGCACTGAGAAATTCCCAGTACCTCGCCGAAATAAGAAATGGATCTACACTTCTATTTTCTTTATTGTGTCAAGAGCGGTAGCTCCTTCATCTAACATACGCAGCATGTCAAATATTTTTTCTGACCACCCCGCGATTAGAAACACATCATTTTGCTTTAAGTTAACAGGTGATGTACCATATCCACCAAGATCAAATATATATAACTTTGCTTTTGGTGCCATCTTTTTAAATTTTGTCCACTGTTTGTTTATGTGACTCAGATCTGATTTACTATTCCACAGTTGATTATCTGAAAATATAAATACTTTGTCAAAACAGATACCCTTTTCAGATGCTTTTATCGCATAATCTATTACCAAATAACCGTTAGTAGAATATCCAACATATCCTTCAAGTTGGTGCATTTCATCTACATTTCTTAATATTTGATCTTTCGGCATGGGAACTACCATAAAATCGTCACCAAACATTCCAGCCGATACAACTTTACATTTGTAATGCAACATCATGCTTAGAGCGAGTCCTATATCGTAACATTGTAACACGCTCTCATCGGAAATAGGCTTTTGCATAGATCCTGATACATCGGAAGCTATCAATACCTTTGTGTCAAAATCAAAAGACGGAATATTAGTACATGCATGCTTTACAGCTTCTTCAAGTGCATCTATTAATATAGAGGCTTTTGGATTAGCTACATCGTTCATAGTCCGTTTTAAATTAAGCCCATTGTCAAAATTTGGTTTATTATAATAGAAACGACCGACTTCATTCCCAGGTAATGCATCACTATTACATACATTACGCAGTATTCTGTGGGCTGTGACAAATCTAAACGGAAGTTGTTTTGATCGCAGTACCTCATCCTTGTTGGACAGTCTCTCAGCCACTTTGACTATATGTTCATCAGATACATCGTACTTCAAAAAGTTAGACAGGTTCCGTAGTAATGCCATATAACCTATTTCACCTTTACCGCGAGCGTCTATCTTTCTTTCCCACATATCCTTAGCTGACTTACTCTTCAGTTCGTTCTTCTGGCTTTCTGTTAGACCATCATCTTTAGCCGCTTGAGCCACTTTTTGTCCCATATCTGAAGACGCTGTTTCCCATGTAGAAGCCTTAGATAGCTCAGAGTTTGCTATCTTTTTAAACAGTAATTTTTCCGCTTCATTTTGAGGCTTTGGGTGTGTTAAAAACAATGCATCTTTTATCTTTATATCTTTATTTGACGCATCGTATTTTTTGAATTGATATTCATCAAACTTATGGAATGCGTCTGCTATACCTTTGGCCAGTTGCTTTGATATCGCACCAAGTACTTTGTCATCTGCGGATTTCTTTTTGCGACCATTAGCAGCTACATAATATGATAACATTTCTGTTATTTCGTCAGCTCTTTGTATTACGTTAAATGATAATCGTCTTATTAGACTATCACCTTTATGTACTTTAGCCAATTCTACAGCTAATACTAACGGAATAGATCTGAGATTCATTTCTCTTCTGGCGTATATTGCCAGCTGAGCTACAAACATAGGATCAACTTTTCTTATGAGAGATCTTATACGATTTAGTTCGTCATTAAAATCAGGTGTGTAAAATTGTCCGTTTAATATACAGGTACACACACGAGTATATAGAGCCATATCATCACTCAGTACCCACGCTTTTTCACCTTCATAATTAGTAGTTAAGTCTTTATCCTTTGATACTTTATTAAATTTTGACATAGTTTAATACCTCTTTTATAAATAGATTCGGGTAACTATCACCTAGAGGGTGATCTTTCGACCAAAAAGGGTCGGTTATAGTCCGCCCACGACATAATGTAACAGATATTTCCCTCTGTAAAGGGGATTGTAATCTGAGACTACATTGATAGACCTAATAGCAATTAAGCCATTAAATTTGTAGTAGTGTTGATATTAATCAACCGATGTACCTCTGTGCTACGACACCAAATCATTAAGAGTAAAACAAATAGAAAAATGTATTAGAGAATAATCTATAAGAGTGTCTGCTTACTTGTTAGCAGTTCAGGCTGTTTAATGTCCGCCAACGACTAACGTACACCATCATATCTTTGATATATATAGATAGGACGATTTACGTGACCATTTATATAATAGAGTTTTATATACTCTGTCGATGTATCTCTTATATACGCAACTAATACATTATATGTTTTATTATTTATGGATACAATCAGTATGAGTATTTTATATTCCTAAAGCTCTATTAGAGCTGTAGGATTACGATCTCAAGTCGATGAAACTCATACTTACGTCACAAAAATAATATTTTTTATATTACTACTCGGATACTACATTGACAGCAGCAGGACCTTTTTGTCCTTGTTGAACATCAAAAGTTACATCTGCTCCTTCGTCAAGAGTTTTAAAACCAAGTGCGTTAATACCGGTGTGATGTACAAAGATATCTGACCCATTATCTTGTTCGATAAAGCCATAGCCTTTTTTATCATCAAACCATTTTACTTTGCCTCTTTCCATAGTGACAACCTCCTTTATTATTATTTCATGGTTCTAAGCTAAAGGTGCCACTACTGAAAGGGGTCTATCTTTTTACTTTAGAACAAAAACATGATTTTAGCCTATAAAGACTACATCTGTGGAAAGTTTTGCATTCCACCAGCCTGTTCGGTTACATCTTTTTTCGGTTTAAATCCGAATGATACATTTTCCAGCATCATACCATGGCCTAATTGACCATTTCCAAGACCCCAGCTTTGATAGAAACACTCTATACCGAGTTCTTGTCCATCCACTATATACTTCTCTACCAACTCAGCCTTTTTATCGAATGCGAATACAGGTACTTTAATAGGTGTATCTACCCATTGACCATTCTGTTGCTGTATTCTTCGGTTAACTATCAATGTGAGAGATGCTTGTTTTTTACCATCTCTTTCGGTTATCGCTGGCATCCCTTGAACTTTGCCAACTGCGATCCATTTATTTATATCCATACTTCCAAAACCTCCGTTTTTATTTTCTATCTATATTATAGAATAGAATTTGTGTTTTGCTAGGCTAAAACGCCTATATTAGTGAATTTTTCTACTATTTCTTTGTCATTTCCACATAAATTATCAATTAAGTTGAATAACTGCTCTTGTGTGCGCTTTATGGAATCTGTCTTTAACTGATATTTTTCTCCAGCTTTATTTAAACTGTTAGTTGATAATACTTCTGACACTTTGTCCGCTGGTGACTTTAAAATATGTCGCAGCATATAACTTGGTAGATCAACCGGAGTGGCTTTCAAATGATCTCGCAGTTTAAATGGCCCAAGCTTGGATCTGGTAGCGAACCACAGGCGATTTTTGAGTCTTACTATTTTATTTATTATCTTACTACCACCTACTGATTTAACGAACTCATGGTAACCTACCAAATCTTTTGTGCCTATGGAATCTGCCTCTTTTCTAATCAGAGCACACAGTAATTCACTTGGTTCCCTTCTAAACCCTAATTCCACCATCTTTTCAGTATCCGCAGTACAAATAGCATCTGTAGCTTCTTCCTGTAGAGATTTAATACCATGTTTCTGTTTAAACACAGTGTTACCAAGAAAGTCAAGTAGTAACTCCAGTTCCACATGGTCACGCACCTGGCTATATGGTACATTAGCTTCTACTATACGCATCAAGTTGTATGCAAGCGCTATTACCGGACCAGTGTGACTCTTAACACCAGTAGCTTTCCGTACTATTTCTGCATGCTCTTCGTTTGTTGGTCTTGGAAATGATCGTATATTGAAATCGTCCAATGTCATTTCCATTAATTGTGGTACTTTTCTACCATTGATACGTCTTATTTCTTCATCGCATAACGGATTTGGGTTAATCATATAGTTCTGTAACAGTTCATTTGCTTGCGGAGTCTTAAATGCTGCGATAAATAAAGTATCCCCATCAAAATCAAGATTCATAGATACAAGGCTGTTACCGCTTACTCTTATCACATATTTACATTGAGGATCGTCTGTTACCTTTACGTATTGTGGTCTTATTGATACAAAGCCAAGGCATGGAAACCTTTCAGCTATTACTACATCACCTGTCTTTGTTCCTATAATTCGAGCCATATCGCTATGTATCTCTATTGTATTTTCAGGTAATTCCTGTGATAATGATGCTGTAGCTCTACTTGAATGGGGATAACGAACAGACATTCCGTATATACTTAGTTCCCCATTCTTGGACCCCATTATACGAGCAACATTGTTAAAGTAACTTGACACAGCCCTTACTACATTTATATGATCGGTTATATCACCGGTCATCATAAAATCTGAAGAAGTTTTGACTATGTGATTTATATACGCACCTATATTATTAAGTCCCCATTTACCAGATGGGTGATGCCAACATCTCCTTACCATACCATTAGGTATGAATATTTTGTTATATTGATATACTTCTTTATCAACTCTGTCTTCCACCTCTTGTGGTATGCCTATAACAAAGTCATTACGATCTCTTTTTTCGATTATGGCTTGTATTTCTACAGGTAGCTTGAGTATGAATCCATCAGGCATAAATTCTTCGTCTACTACAGTACCTTTAAGATCTTCCAGGTTATGAAATATACCATTGGACATATCCACAAAATTGATATCATTTACGTCAATAACTGGATAGTCCTCTTCTATTTCACCACATGCCGATTTGATGATCCTTATCTCATCTTTTAAATTGACCGAACCCTGTGAATGTGTCATTATTTCTTTTATAACAGGATTGCATGGTCCAAAGTGGGTAGTCAAAGATTTCATTTCTACGTGACTAAATTTCAAACCTGAAGTCCTTAGATCACGGTTGTTGGTTCTAACAGGTTTATCCTCTTCCCATAGTTGGTCTTCTGGGTCCTTAGTAACACCCCAGAACATTTTACCTACTATAGCTTCGAATTCTCCACAATATGTGTCTATTTTCCATACACCGTCAGACGGTAATCCATTTTTGACCAACGCGGTCTGTACGTTTTGTATGTCAGTTACATAGGTATCACTAATTACTATGTGAGGAATTTCATCTGATATCATATTGTTTGCGAAGGCTTCCATTAATTGACCAAAGTTAGCCCTTTTGTTGATGGACTTAGCAGATATCATCACGTCTATTGGCACTTCTTCTCCAGTACGAGGATCAACTGCATGCCCAAGATATGCGAACTTAACTATACCTTTATTACCATGTAGATTGGAAAATTTACTACCATCACGTAATAATCGTTTACCTCTTATCGTTACGATTAGTACGTCTGTAGGTTCTCCACCTACATCTATTGTTTCTTTATTTACGTTCAATACGTAAGCATCATCACATTTCATTCTGAGTACTGTTGGTTCACCATCCTTTGATACACCGAGCTTATCATCTGTTTTAACTTTTTCCCCTTTCTTTACGTATATTATATCACCATATATGACATACTTCTTTTCTATCACATGTGATAGGCTCAGATGTCTGCGGTCAACAAGAATTTGATCTTCGAAGTTAAGCGGTGTGTCCAGTACTGCGGTTACCATGTTCCAACCACCTCGTGTAATACCTCGGTCTATCAAGGATTGCATTGATTTGGTACGAATACGTGGTAACTCGTCCCCCTTCATACTGAGAGTTGAATACAGGTTCCTTTGAGGATTGTGATACAATCCATACGGTGTGTATTTCCTAAGATCTGCTGTAAGTATAGTATTTTTGTCTGCAAGTACACCATCAGATAGTCCTATAGATGTCCATCCAAACGTGTCATAATAACGCATGTTCTTTTCAACTTGATAGTCCAGCCTATCAGCAGGATCAGATATACAACTAAACGCAGGATCTATTATCATCAATCTATGATTCATAGCCCAACTGTTCATATCTGTCTCGTGTAATGGCATATTATTAATAACATCGTTAATAAGTCTTTGAAGACTAGCTACCATATATGACAATGATCCCTGTTTAAAACCACGTACTATCTTAGACACAAACGAGGATACACTGTTTGTATCTGGCAGTAACCTATTTATATCATCACACAACAATATACCTATTATATCATGATATTTAAGTTTTATTTGTTCTTTCTCCAGCCAGTAATCACATACAGATCTGGTTACATCGTTATTTGTTAATAACTCTATTCCACTTTTAGTAATATGTGGAAGTGGTATACGTACAGATTTACTTATACTGCCGCTACGAAAAGTTATCCACAGTGTGTTATCCAACACTATGTCATCCATAGCGGCATTTACATTTAGAATGTGCGTTAAACGGTTAAATTCACTTCTTACCTTTTGAACTAACTCTTGAGTGCGCTGCTCCATAGTCTGCTCCAAAGTGACACCTCCATTTATCCAATTAGTAGTGTATATCTCTTCTTATAACACGTTTATTTCTAATTGCGCCTGAAGTTAGTAAATCATCGCGTACCTCCCCCTTGATAGCTTCTTCGTTTTGGCATAGGTTTTGTAGTATCTTTCAATGTCTTATTAAACATGTCACTAGCAATTGATTCATATAACTTTGGTGGAGTATTGACCATCGAAGTTGACTCTAATAAATCAAGAATTCGGTTTAGAGCCGCACAATCATTGTTAGCCTCTGTATTACTATCTACAGCAATTTTTGATATTTGTTCTATATCCCAACTGGCTGGTAAACACCCATTTAATTTTGATAGCTCATGATATACGTTACTACTTGTAAATAATGTCCTAACTATATATGAGGCAATAAACATGCATTGCTTTTTGTACTCACTTCTAATGTGCTCTTTGGTCATCAATTTTAGTGCTGAAGTATACCTTAACTGATTATTTATTGCATTAATCATTTTGTCTGATTCTGTGGAATTGTTTACAAAGTAGTCTGTCAATCGGCTCATATATACTCTATTGATAGATAAC
>Ga0307379_10001301_pt1 | contig 39669 bp, 37 predicted proteins | sample UN2MG_FD_202237 | JGI IMG/M metagenome (GOLD analysis project Ga0307379, IMG submission 202237) | Soil microbial communities from Risofladan, Vaasa, Finland - UN-2 | ecosystem: Environmental > Terrestrial > Soil > Coastal area > Acid sulfate soil | place: Finland: Risofladan, Vaasa | collected...
TGGCCGGCGCGGTCGGCTGCACGATTGGCTCCATCGCAGCGTACTGGGTGGGCAAGCACGCCGGACGGCGTGTCATACTGAGGTACGGCAAGTACTTTCTAGTCAGTGAGAAACATCTGCTGTTGGCTGAGCGCTGGTTCGAGAAGTACGGCGATGCAGCGACATTCTTCAGCAGGCTGTTGCCCATCATACGCACGTTCATATCGCTTCCAGCCGGGATCGCCAAGATGAACTTCAAGAAGTTCGTATTCTACAGCTTCGTCGGCTCGCTTCCGTGGACGTTCGCATTGGGATACGTCGGGTACATACTCGGGTCGAGTTGGGAAGACATCATGGATGTGTTCCACAAACTGGACGTCGTCGTCGTGGCCGCAATAATAGCACTCGTAGTATGGTACGTCTACAAGCTGAAGACCGGGTCCTCGAAAGAGGAGGAGCAGTGCGCTCAGCTGTAGTAGAACTCGCCCTTCGACTTCTGCTCCCTGTCGAGCCTTGAATCCTTCTTGTTGATCCTCGGCCTCTGCGTCTCGTGGTCACGTCGGAATGTGATGTCGACGTCCTTCAGGAACCGGTTCATCCCATCCCTCATGTCGACGGGTCCCACCGATACCCCCTTCTTGGAGGCCTCACCGCTGAAGACCATCAGAGAATCGGATATGAGGTCCACCATGTAGACGTCGTGGTCCACGACCAGGCAGGACTTGCCCGATTTCTCGACGACCCTCCGGATGGTCTTGGACGCGGTCATCCTCTGAGACGAGTCGAGATACGCGGACGGCTCGTCGATGAGGTAGATGTCCGCTTGCCTTCCGAGACATTCGGCTATCGCCACACGCTGCAGCTCCCCGCCGGACAGGCTCTTCACATCGCTGTCCAGGAGGTACTTGAGGTTCAGCGGATGAGCCACCTCTGCCTGGAAGAACCCGGAGTCGAAATCCTTGCCCAGGGACTCGTACAGCATCTCTCTGACCGTCCCGCCATACTCCGGTTTTATGTACTGGGGTTTGTAGCTGACGGCGACCTTGCCGCTCACGCTGCCGGATGTGGGGGTTATCTCGCCGGCGAGGATCTTCACAAGTGTGGTCTTGCCGGTCGCGTTTGGCCCGACAGCGCCGACGACCTCTCCCTTCTTGATCGCGCCCCCACCCACCGCGAGGCTGAACCCTTTGAAGCGCTTCTTCAGGTCCGTGAACTCGATGAGCGTCTCGGAAGTCCAATCACTGCGAGGCGGCCTCCGCTCGAACTTTATCTCGGAGTCCCTGAAGCGTATGTTCTCCTCTCGCAGGTATCCCTCGAGATAGACATTGATCGCCGACCGCACTGCTCTCGGCTGGGATATGACGCCATACGCTCCCTCGGAGCCGTAGAGGATATGCACGAGGTCCGCGAGGAAGTCCATCACCGCGAGGTCGTGCTCTATGACGACGACACGTTTCTCCTTGCCGAGGTCCTGGATGACCTTGGCGACCTCCAGCCTCTGGTAAATGTCCAAGTACGATGACGGCTCGTCGAAGAAGTAGACATCGGCATCTTTCAGGAGCGTCGCGGTTATCGCGACCCTCTGCAGCTCACCACCTGAGAGCTTGCCCAGATCCCTGGACAGCACCCCAGCAATGGACAGCCTCTCCGCTATCTCGTCCAGCTTGCCGTTGTGATCGATCTTCCCGAGGAGCTCCTTGACTTGTCCCTTGTGAGCGGCGGGCAGCCTGTCCACGTACTGGGGCTTCATCGCGGTGGTCGCCTCCCCGTCCGCCAACAGCTTGAGATAATCCTGTATCTCGGTTCCGGCGTATTTCTCGAGGACCTTGTCCCAGGCTCCCTCGGAATCATAATCGCCGAGGTTGGGCACAACTTCCCCTGACAGGATGGATATGGCTGTCGTCTTGCCTATCCCGTTGGGCCCGAGCAGGCCGATGACCTGCCCTTTCCTTGGCAAGGGCAACCTGTAGAGTCTGAAGCTGTTCTTCCCATATTGATGGACCATCTCCCCTTCGAGCTCGCGCGGGAGGCCGATTATCTTGATGGCTTCGAAGGGGCACTTGTGGACGCATATGCCGCACCCGACGCAGAGCTCCTCGGATATGACGGGCTTGTCGTCGGCGCCCATCGCTATGGTTTCCGTGCCGGTCCTGACAGGAGGGCAGTAGTGTATGCACTCTTTGCTGCATCGCTTCGGCTGGCATCGGTCCCTCAGAAGTACTGCTATTCTCACGGGGTGGGTTAAGGAAGGCTCCGTTTAAAAACATATCAATCGTGGCATGCGGAGACACGCCTCCAGGCATCATCTGGCATGTGGTCGTGATTGCGGTGGTTACGCATGTCATCGAGGCCGTCCGCGGAGCACGCTACATTTAAGTGTGGTTCCATCGATTGAGGGCGCCGCTGAACATGGATAGAGTTCTAGTCTGCGTTGCGTGGCCGTATGCAAACGGCCCGATCCACGTCGGTCATGTGACGGGATCGCTCCTGCCGGCCGACATATTCGTCCGGTTCAACCGCCTCATTGGCAACGAGACGATAATGGTCTCGGGTTCCGACATGCACGGGGCTCCTATCACGGTGAGTGCCGACAGGGAGAAGGTCACCCCAGAGGAGATTGCGAACAGGTACCACAACATCAACTCGAAGGCGATTGACGGGCTTGGCATCAGCTTCGACCTGTACACGAGCACCCACACGGAGAACCATCAGGAGGTCGCCCGCGAGTTCTTCCTCAGGCTCCTCGAGAAGGGCCATCTCAAGCGCATGACCACATCCCAGTACTACTGTTCAAACTGTGACAGGTTCCTGCCCGACAGGTACGTTGAGGGGACCTGCCCGCACTGTGGCGCCGAGAACGCACGAGGCGACCAGTGCGACGCATGCGGCATGGACCTGAACGCCGAGGACCTCAAGGACGCGCGGTGCCAGCTCTGTAACTCCGTTCCTAAGCTGAGGGACACGGAGCACTTCTTCCTGCTGCTGTCGCATTTCTCCGACGGACTTGTCAACTACGTCAAGGGTTGCGGCCATTGGCGCCCGCATGTGCGCGCATTCACGCTGAAAGTCCTCAACGAGGGCCTCATCGACAGGCCGATGACGAGGGACCTATCGTGGGGCGTCCCGGTGCCGGTCGAGGGCTACGAGGACAAGTGCATGTACGTCTGGTTCGAGGCCGTCATGGGGTATCTCTCCGCCACGAAGGAGTGGGCCAAGCTGAAGTCCACGCCAGATTCTTGGGAGACGTACTGGATGGACGAGTCCTGCCGGAGCTACTACTTCCTTGGAAAGGACAACATCGTGTTCCACACGATCATATGGCCCGCGCTGCTCACAGGCTATGGCGGGCTGAACCTGCCATACGACGTCGTCGCCAACCAGTTCATGAACCTCGGAGGCCAGAAGTTCTCGAAGAGCATGGGAGTGAGCATCGACATACCCGACCTGCTGACGAAGTTCCAGCCCGACGTCATTCGGTACTACCTCACCGCCAACATGCCCGAGTTCAAGGACAGCGAGTTCTCTTGGGAGGATTTCGGGCAGAGGGTAAACAGCGAGCTGGTCGCCACCTACGGCAACTTCGTACACAGGGCGATGTCGTTCACTTTCAAGAACTTCGGAGAGATTCCGAAGAAGGGCGAGCTCGACGACCGTGACAGGGCGGCGCTCGCCAGGATATCGGAGGCGAAGAGGGCCGTGACCGAGTCCCTGACGGCATGTCAGTTCAGGGATGCCATGAAGTCTCTGATGGACCTCGCGCAGTTCGGTAACCAGTACTTCGACGCCGTCGCTCCGTGGGCGCTGGTGCGCTCCGACCGGGAACGCTGCGGGACAGTGCTCCACGTGAGCCTCGAGTTGTGCAGGGCATTGGCGGTCCTGGCCTGCCCGTTCATGCCGTTCTCGTCCGAGAGGATATGGAAGGACCTGGGCATGGAAGGGTCCGTGGAGTCCGCCGGATGGGCCGGGGTCGAGACGCCGCTGAAGGAGGAAGGACACATGGAAAGACCGGCACCGCTGTTCGCGAAGGTCGATGTGTCGACCGGAGGAGGGTTCTCTCAGTACGCCGCGCTGGACCTCAAGGTCGGGAAGGTCATGGATGTCCAGCCACACCCGAACGCTGACAAGCTGTACGTCATGACAGTGGACATCGGCAGGACGATAACCATCGTCAGCGGTCTGAAGGACTTCTACACTGCGGACGAGTTGAAGACCAAGACTCTGATTATACTCACCAACCTCGAACCCGCCAAACTGAGGGGCGTGAAATCCGAGGGGATGCTATTGGCGGCAGAGGCAGACGGCAAGCTCGCGCTGCTGAAGCCTGAGAAGGAACTCGCCTCGGGCACTCAGATATCGAGCGGGCTCGATGTGCAGAGCCTTCAGATATCATACAAGACCTTCCAGAAGCTGGATATGCGAGTCGGGCTCCTTGCGGGCGGGGACCCGCCGAAGCTGGAGATTGGCGGCAAGATGATCGGCTGCGCTGGTTGCGGCGTCGATTCGGGAGTCAAGTGCGCCGCGTTGGTGCAGGACGACACGGCCCTTGTGATGCACGGTCCCGATGGTGTCAGGATAGTCCTCGACAGGGACATACCAACGGGTGCGAGAATACGATGAAGCTTGATCTACACATCCATTCGACTTTCTCAGCGGACGGCACTGCTGACCCTGTGGAGATACTCAAGCGCTGCAGAGACATCGGCCTCGACGGATGTTCGATAACCGACCACAACTCAATCGAAGGTTCTCTGAGAGCCATCAAGATGTGCTCGGAGATGGGGCTGATCGTCGTTCGAGGGCTCGAGGTGTCGAGCTCAGACGGGCATGTGCTGGCCTATGGCTTCTCAGGACCGGTCCCGAGAGGGATGCCGATGAGGGAGACCATCGCGGAGATACACAAGGCCGGCGGAATCGCCGTCGCGGCCCACCCGACCAGGCTCGGGTCGGGCGTCGGCGTGGACGCCGCTGCGAACGCCGGATTCGACGCGATAGAGGTGCTCAATGGTGGTAGCTCCGCCCGCGGGAACAGGGCAGCTGCGACCGTCGCGGCGGACAAGAAACTCCCTGCCGTTGGTGGTAGCGACGCGCACAAGATCGGGGAGATCGGCAGGTCGTACACGGTCGTCGACGATGCGGTGACCGAGGCGGACGTGATAAGCGCGATAGTGGGCGGCCGGTCTAGGACCGACGGCAGAAGCAGGAGCTGGCTCGAGGGTGTGGTCTACGCTGCTGAAGCGAACTTGGATTGGGCACGCCGCGGATTCAAAAGACTCTGAGTTCAGATATGCCCTGCTATGATGTCCGCGTACTTGTGTGCGTTCTCGGCCAGTTCTTCCGTAGACATCTCGTCAGAGGCGGTCAACACGAGCAGGGCTCTGTTGCCCGCGCTGGTGAGCACCAATCTACTCCTTGTCAGCTCGACAGACACGTACTGGAGCTTGTCCTTGAGTTCGCTCGTCGCAGTCTCAGCTGCTCCAAGAAGTATCGCGGACATGGCAACGAAGGTCTCGAGATGCACGCCCTTCGGCGAATCTCCGGCTATGTGCATACCGCTCCTCGATACGACAGTCGCCTCGTACACGGATGGAAGCGCCTTATGGAGCTCATCCAACGTTTCTTCGATAGCCAAATACTGTGCCATGCACGAGTCCCTCCCCGATAACTGCCTGCAAATGACCTGCAGAGAATATAAAACTTGGGAGATGTCGCTGGGCGATTATGGGCGCTCCAGCAGAAGACGTGTCGGGTTGTGTCGTCGGGCACGGACCGACTCGGATGCTGCGGTTCGATGCCTTGATATCTGGTCATCGTCATGCATGAGGGAGCCTGGAGATGAAAGTACTACATCAGGATACGAGGACCAACGAGATCAAACTGCGACCAGATACGATAGACGACCTTTGGCATCTGAGCAACCTGCTGGATGAGTCCGACCTGGTCTACGCCTCCACCTACAGGCGAAAGGAGGACAAGGCGGACAAGCTCAGGCCAGAGCGGACCGAGAAGGTCCGAATGACGCTGGGCATACGGGTGAGGAAGGTCGAGTTCCACGAGTCCGAGGACCGCCTACGCATGCTCGGCGAGATCGAATCTGGTCCTCAGGATGTGGGGCAGCATCACACTCTCATGATCGGCATCGGCGACGACATCACAATCGTGAAGACAGAGTGGAAGCAGGCTTACTTGGAGAGGATCAAGAGGGCCATCGAGGCGAGCGACAAACCCTCGATCGTTTTCATCGCGATAGAGGACACGGAGGCGGTGATCGCGCTGGCGAGGGAATACGGCTTCAAGGAGTCGGCGACGATAACGAGGAATCCCGGGGGCAAGATGTACGACTCAAAGCCCAACGAGGAGGCCTACCTCGACGAGGTGATCGACAAGGTCGTGCCCATCCTGAAAGGGGAGCCCTTGGTCATACTCGGCCCGGGCTTCACCAAGGAATCCCTGTCACGTCGGATCAGGGAGAAACACCCTGGTCTCCCGTCCGAGATCATCCTGCTGTCAACGGGCCAGGCGGGCATGGCTGGCGTCCACGAGGCAATGAAGAGGGGTCTGGGAGGAAAGGCGGTGGAGAGCTCCCGCGTGGCTAGGGAGACGCGGCTGGTGGAACAGCTGTTCTCGGAGATAGGCTCCAATGGTCTCTTCGCCTACGGGATGCAGTCCGTGAGAACGGCCACAGAGGCCGGCGCCGTGAAGATACTCCTGGTCCTAGACGAGAAGGTGAGGACCGATGAGGCAGATGACCTGCTCAAGCTCGTCGAGAGCTCCCGCGGCGAGTTCGTGATCATAAGCTCGCTGCACGAGGCCGGTCGGCGGCTGGACTCTCTCGGGGGGATAGCCGCTATCCTCAGATATCCGATGGCGTGAGACAATTAGTTCCTCAGTTCCTGCGCGCCTTGACGACATCCACTGTCGCGTCTATGAGCATGCGTATGGGGAACGGCTTCGTCCAGAACGATGTCGCTCCCGCCTTGATCGCGTCCTGACGGACGCCCTCGTCTGCGCTGGAGAATATGATCGGAATGTTCGGGTCGATGCTGAGTATCTCCTTCGTCGTCTCGATGCCGTCCTTTCCGGGCATCCTGTGGTCCATTATGATCGCGTCCGGCCTGACGGACATCGTCTTGAGATATCGTATAGCCTCGTCGCCGCTCCTGGCCGAGTACACGGTGTGCCCCCTCGACTCGAACATGTCCCTGTACAGGTCTCTGATGAAGTCCTCGTCGTCGACAACGATGATCCTGGCTAATACATTCGAGCTCTCCGACTTCTTCGAAATGTACCCTCCCGACATGTTAGTCAAAGCTCCCAGACTGAATCCGCGATGGCTCATACTACGACCTCTCAAGACTGCGTTGACACTGTGGACAAGAGCATGAGCTCGTCGATATCCACCGGTGCATCCCATTGCGCTGAAGCCGAATCCACCCATGCTTATTTTATTCTTTCGAGAGAAACATAGCCGTGAGAATATCCTGAGGAAATGGTTTGATAGGCAGGAGGGAGCAAAATCTCCTACCTATGCGGGATGGCATATATCAGCACACAACAGGAGGCTCCAGTTCTGCGTTGCAGCCGAGCAGGTCATAGACCTGTTCCCAGCTGTAGTGATCTGCATCGTCCATTCACACACCTTCGTATCTGATACACTAATCATCGACGGTGGTCAATAGCCTTACTTGGGGAGCTCGGCGAAAATAGTCTGGACGCGTGAAAATGGTCACTTGACGCAATGGCGTATATGCACTGCTTCGCCTCTATTGGCCGCGCGCATCTCCACAGGCGTCATGCGTGCCACGCCGACCGCCCTGATGTCCCGTCCGTGCCTGACAATCACGTCGTCACCTATGCGGAAATCGTCCGTGGCGTCCTCCACGCCGACCGCGAACAGGTTCCCCTTCGGCGTGAAATCCTCGATCTGCACACAGTACGCGTCTCGAGATGCAATCGACTCCGCACCATCGAGAGTGAGAGATATCATGCCTCGCTGGCCGGACATAGCTCCGCGTTGGACGTCTCCTCCGAAGATCTTCATCTCCGGCCATCTCCCTCTCACCCGGATGTCGTCCGTCAACGCGCTCCCCGCCTCGCCGAACTGGAACATAGATACAGATCGCATGTCGTCGGCCGCGCGCACCTTCCAGGGCGGCTTCGTCTCGTCATCGGGCAGCTGTTCACGGAGAGTCTCTTCTAGCTTCCTCAGACTCCCGCCGGATCCTGGCCTACCATCTGAAGTGTCGATGAAATCGGAGACGCGGTCGTTGACGATGTCTCTCTCATCTCCGAGATGAGATATCACCACGTCGTATCCTTGGCTCTCCACCAGCCATCGGACCATGTCCTCGACCATCTTCTGTTCGTCTCTGTCCCAGTGGCCTGTCACGGGGATGTCGTAGTCCTGCGCGGGGTAGAACAGCTCCAGCTCTCGAGGCACGAGCCCCAGAGGCGAGGTGACGATCACCTCGTGCACCGCGTGCGCCCTGCCGGAGTTCCATATCGCCTCCCTGAAACGTCTATGCGATGATGATGTCGAGTACGGCTTCCTCGCAGAGCACGGTATGAGCACGAGTACGCGCGCCATCTCCGGGCGCCGATACCGGTCGACCAGCCGGGAACGCCATCTCGTGACATCCGGACGGCACAGCGATTCCTTCGACCCAGCGACGAACTTCGCTCCCTTGATGGGAGCGTGCATCTCCTGAAGCGGCCGGTGTTCGAGGTCGAGCAGCCGCAGGGATTGTATCTGCCACGGCTCGGAGCGTATCCTGCTCTCCACCAGCTCCCTGAGCCCGCCTTGGGATATGTGATGCCTGATGAGCCTCAGCTCCGACTCCGCCACCGAGAAGTTGTGCATCAGCAGCCCCTCCTTGTCGCCGATGCCGTCGCTGCATGTCGCGCAGCCGCAGGGCAGATCGCCTATGCTGTCGAGGTGGATAGCGCCGCTGGTCGTCAGGTAGAGGCCGTTCTTCGTCGCCATTATCAGAGATATGGAGTCGAACAGGTCCACGCCGCAGTAGGCCAACAGGGCCAGCCTGCTGGGCAGTCCTGCGACAGGGCAGAACGCAGGCTTGAGAAGGTTCGTGCCCGACTTGATCCCGTCGACGGCATCAGCGAATGCGCGCGAGTTCAGCATCAGTTCGGAGATGCGGTCGAGGACAGCGAAGCATCCTTCGTGATGGTCCTCCGCGAAAGGCGAACCTCGGTAGCCGACCTCTATGTGACACTCTCTATCATCGGCAGACCTTGAGAACCCCGAGGGGGCTATGCTGATGTCCCCCTCCTTCGCGAGACTCGATTGTCTGAGTTTGAGACACCCCTTCGGCGCAGGATGTTTCCACGTGTCGACGAACGCCATTGTCGGCGTCCTGTGCGTGGCACCGTCCACTTCCAGCTCGCCGGTCCTGGCCAAGCCATCTCTGTCGAGTATCTCGAATCTCACGGAGAGTGATTGCTCAGAAGGCTATAAAATGAATTGACAGGGCCATTGTTCCAAGGCCGCTGCCCTGTGTCAGAAAGTGGTCGTCACGTCGTGCTCTGCCAGTAACCCCTTGAGGTCGCCTTTCCCGATGGTCTTGACGCCTTCTACCAAGGACGACTCCGCGATGCCTCTCTCCTCGAAGTCCTCCCTGACTGCGTAGACAGATACATCGAAATCGTACAGCTCCGTGGTGGCGTCCACGTTCGACGGCATTCCCACCGCCTCCGGCTTCTGCCCGGCGACGGCGTTGTAGACGCCGTCCTCGACCTCCACGACCGAGACCTTCATTCCGTTCACGCCCATCGCGAGCGCCAGCCTCAGACCGGCGAACGCGTCCTCCAGGCCGTAAGGGGGTTTCGTCACTATCACGAGCATAGAATCTGCCATGTCATCCTCACCTCGCTATCGTCACCAGCCGGTCCGAGTCGGACACGAAGCCGAACAGGTTGTTCGTGAGGCTGCCGATCTTGACGCCCTCGATCTCCTCGCCTCTCTGGAATCCCCTCGCGGCGTAGCACGTCTCGCACAGGGAGATCTCAGCGCCAGCCTTCGCGAGTTCCTCCAGCTCGTTGCCGACGTTCGGGAACCGCTTGGGCGCCTGGCCCTTCTTGACGGCCGTTATGCCCTCCCCGTAGCCGAACATCTTCACCTTGTAGCCCTTCCTGAGCGCAGCAGCAGCTAGTTTCGTCGCCACGTTGGCGTCCATAGCCATCATCGAGCCGCCCCTCCAGATTATCGTCATCGTCTTCGTCATCGCACATCACCTCAGACAGCGACCGTTCGCTCGGTCCGCTCCATTATCATGTCGACGATGTCGTCGTAGCTCGCTGCCTTTCCCGTCTTCAGGTCCGGCCCGGAGAACCCCCTCGCGCGGAGGTCGTCCTCCGCCACGATAACCTCTGCCGCCACCTCGTCGAGCACTTTCGCCCGCTCCTTCTGGAGTGCGTTGTATACGCCGTCCTCGAAGAGTATGATGCTGGCCTCTTCCCGCCCTGCCAACCTTCGGATCATCTCAGCGGGGTCCAGTTCCTGTGGTGACCTTATCACTATGAACGCGGTCTTCACCATTCTATCCCTCAGCCTATGAACAGCTGCACCTTCGAGTCCGCCGCTATGTCCAGGAACGCGGCCGCTCCAAGCACCTTCACCCCTTCCGTGAGGTCGCTCTGCTCGACACCCATCAGGATCATCGAGGTGCTGCATGCGTAGAAGTTGACGCCGAGGTCCTTCGCCTGCTGCATCATCTCGTTGTATCCTGGAATCTTGTTCTTCTTCATCTTCTTCTCGATCATCCCAGTGAACAGGCTCATCATTCCCTTGAGCTTCGGCCGCACTCCCTTCTTCAGGAGCTTGAGCCCGAAGAACGTGTAGAACACATGGACATCCATGCCCATGCTCGCCGCTGTCGTTCCCATTATCAGGGGCATCATCGCCTTGTCGAAGCTGCCCTCCGCCACCACCATCACGAACTTGTCTGCCATTTCTTCGCCTCCGTTTATCATCCTGCTACTTCATCTCACTTGATCTTGATGTAGAACTTGAAGACCTTGCCATCCTCTTCCATGCCGAGCATCTCGTTCCCCGTCCTGCTCGTCCATGCTGGGACATCGTCCTTCGACCCCACGTCGTCTGCAAGGAGCTCCAGGACCTGGCCCGAGCTCATCTCCTTAACCTTCTTCGCCAGCTTCACGATCGGCATCGGGCACATCAGGCCTCTCGCATCGAGTGTCGCATCCTTGTCCAAGGGTATCTCTCCTGCGGTATTGTCACTACCGTGCATTGACGATTGGACTCTATCCTAATAAACATTCTCACGTGTTGCATCGTTTGCTCTGCAGAGCGTTCGTCAAAACGGTTAAGTATAAAAATGGCAATAGCGTGCAATATGGTCGAAACGCAGAAGATACTCTCGGGCCAGGCAACATGCAGGGACATAGTCAAGTGCATGTATGGGCTCTCGGATTTCGAGATTGTCATCTACAGGAAGCTCGTCGAGAAGGGCCCCCTGAGGGCGGACGACCTCGTCCCGGTCATGAAGAAGGACCGCAGCACGATATACCGGGCGCTCCAGAGGCTCGTCGGAGCCGGCCTCGCGTACAGAGAGACCAAGAACATCGACCGCGGTGGCTACTATCACGTTTACTCATCGGTGCCCCCGACACAGCTGCGGCAGAAGCTCAAGAAGTGCGCCGACGACTGGTTCGACAACATGAAGTCCGCGATAGACGACTTCGACCTCGTCTGAGCGTCCCGTCAGTCCGTCCTCCGTGAAAGGCTTATATGTCGCCAATCGATTAGGAGGCCGATGTCGGGTAGTCTGAAGGGTTTGGACATAGTATCCATCCGCGATTTTTCACGGGACCAGATCGAGCACATCCTCAAGGTTGCCGAGGGGATGGTCCCTATCGCGAGGGGTGAGGAGAAGAGCGACCTTCTCGAAGGCCGGGTCTTGGGTTCGTTGTTCTACGAGCCCTCGACGCGAACGCGACTGTCCTTCGAGGCGGCTATGACACGGCTGGGGGGACGCAGCCTTGGATTCGACGAGCCGAAGGGCTCCTCGGTCGCGAAGGGCGAGACACTGGCGGACACCATCCGGATGGTCGACGCGTACTCGGATGTGATCGTGCTGCGGCACCCACAGGAGGGCGCCGCGAGGCTCGCGGGGCATTTCGCCGAGAAGCCGGTCATCAACGCGGGCGACGGCGCGGGCCAGCATCCGACGCAGACGCTGTTGGACCTGTTCACGATAATGAAGGAGAAGGGCGGCATCGACGGGAACCACGTGGTCATCGTCGGCGACCTGAAGTACGGCAGGACCGTGCACTCGCTCTCGGAGGCGCTCAGCATGTTCGGCGCTAAGCTGACATTCGTCGCGCCCCCTACGCTGCAGATGCCCAAGGAGCACATCAAGCACATCGAGGCGAGGGGCACGAAACCGAGCATAAGCAGCTCACTCGACGATGTCATCGGCGAGGCGGATGTGCTCTACGTCACACGTATACAGAAGGAGCGGTTCCCCGACCCGGCGGAGTACCAGAAGGTAGCCAGCGCCTACACGATCAACAGCGCTCTCCTGAGGGATGTCGCGGACGACCTGATCATCATGCACCCACTGCCGAGGGTGAACGAGATAAGCCCGGATGTGGATCAGACAAAGCACGCAAGGTACTTCGAGCAGGCGTTCAACGGCGTGCCGGTTAGGATGGCGCTTCTGTCGATGGTTCTTGGAGGGATCGAATGAAGGAGTTCAAGGTGACCCCGATAAGGAACGGCACGGTGATCGACCACATCGAGATGGGGATGGCCCTCAAGGTGCTGCGCATCATCGGTGTGAGGGGCGATGTCAGCTCGACCGTCAGCGTGCTTATGCACGTCCCAAGCAAGAAGGAGAGCTGGAAGGATGTCGTCAAGATAGAGGACCGCGAGCTCGACCCCAAGGAGCTCGACAAGATAGCGCTCATATCGCCGGACGCCACCATCAATATCATCAGGGACTACAACGTCGCCGAGAAGTTCGTCGTCGAGGTGCCGGAGCGGGTGAAGGGGATAATGAGCTGCTCCAACCCGGGATGCATCACCAACAAGAACGAGCCTGTGGAGCCCGAGTTCGTGGTGGAGACGAAGAAGCCTCCAGCACTGAGATGTGTCTACTGCGACCGGATGACGACCGACATCGCCGAGAACCTGGTGTAGTCTCCTGCGGGGGACGATGGCTATGCGTCTGCACTTCGAACCGTTGGCATGTGTGGCCTGCGGTTTGTGCGAGATGACGTGCAGCCTTCGTAGGGACGGCGTGCTCACGCCAATGTCATCCAGTGTGATACTGCATTCCGAGGACAAGGCGGACTACTTCGGCCTCGTGCTCAAGAGCGCTTCTGAGGGCCTCGTTTTCGTACGGCCGGAGGGCGTCACTTCGGGCCAACAGGCTTCTGATTCGGGTGGGCCAGGGGCGAAGCCCATACTCCTAAGGGAGCCGTGCGACCTCTGTGACGGCGACCCTAAGTGCGCGATCATATGCCCTACTGGATGCATCACAGTGGAGGGTTGAGATGTATCTCGCGAACGGTCGGTATGCCGTGTTGGACCTGTCCTCAGGTGACGTGGAGGAGCACGAACTTCCAGAGGCTTACGCACTGAACCCGCGAGGCGTCATGGCGGTCATCGACTCCGCAGTATCTGATGCCGGCAGCGTCGGGATCGCCATCTCTTCGGGCGTACTGACTGGAAGCCTGGTGCCAGCGTCGTGCGCCGGTTTCATAAGGTTCCCGTCTTCGGGGTCGGAGAACATGAGGACGTGTCCGTTGACGGGCTTCATGGGCGTGGAGCTCAAGCTTACGGGTTTCGATTTCGTCGTGATTACAGGCCAGGCTGTCCAGGACGGATACGTGTGGATCAGGGACGGCATCTGTGAGTTCGTCCCGTCGCCTGGAATCCGCGAATTGAATTCATGGGAGCGCACCGATAAGATTCGTTCCGACCAGGGCGACGGAAAGATACAAGTCATCGCGGGCGGCCCGTGGGGCCAACATGGGATCGCGACGTCACAACTGACGATGAACTACTGGGGCGGCGAAGACATGGTCGGCGCCGCAGCGGAGTTCGGCAGGATAGGCTTGTCTGCGGTCGCGTTCCGAGGGATGGGGGAGCTGGAGCTTCACGACGCCGAAGGCCACCTCTCGAGATCGTCTTCGCTCATGCGCTCGCAGCTCGTGTCTTTAGGAACCAACGACGGCCTGGCCTCGTTCTCTGAGACGGCTGCTCGAGACGATTTCAGAAAGCTCCTGCACAGGAATGTCGGTTGCTACGCCTGCCCGTTCCCGTGCAGGAGTTACTACAAGGTGCACGAGGAGCCGAGTGTGATGACCCTCGACAACCGAGAACCAGGATGTCTCGTGCAAGATGTCCCCTCAGTCGAGATGATGGCATCGCTTGGGATGAGTGCGATGGAGACGATCGAGTCACTGATCCTGTGCGCCAGATATGGTGCGGAACCGATGGCGTCCGTGTCTGCACTTCAGGCAAGAGAGGGAAAGGTCGACATCGCCGCGCTCGAGGCTATGTTGATGTCGTTGGATAGTCCGGAGCCTTGGGTAGGCTCCACGAAAGGTGGGTTCAGAGAATCGTTCGATGACCACCGAGATTACGAGTTGTGTCTCTCCCTCGGGCTGTGCCCACGATATTGGGCCAGAGTGGGGTTCGACCGTGACTCTATACGAAGCGTTGCCGGGCCCGCCATGGGCGCGGAGATCGACCTCGGATGAGCGTCGTCAGCTGGGCGACTTGTCAGTCGCGAGCTCCGGGAGTACTGTCCGAGTCCTCAGATTCTCGCTGGGTACCGTCCTTCTCAACCCTCTTGTCGAGCAGAGGAGGGCGATGTCTACGGTCGATCTTGCGTCGCTCGTCTACGGTGTCTCTTGGATAATCCATTCTCACGCCGTTTCCCCCGTGTCCGCAGTCGTGATTCGCTCGAGCGTAGATAAGTTTTGTCGAGCTTGAAAACATCGCTGCAAAGTTTATTGGCGGGTTCGGGCATGTATCGTCCAGGTGTGAGCCATGAAGATACTCGTCACTACAGGCATGCCAGGCTCCGGCAAGGAAGAGCTGCTGAAATGCTGCGTCGAAAGAGGGGCCAAGATCGTCCGGATGGGAGACATGGTCCGCGAGAAGGCGAAGGAGTTCGGACTGGACCTCTCGGACGCGAGCGTGGGCAACCTCGCCGATGAGGAGAGGAAGAGGTATGGCATGGATGTCTGGGCGAAGCGCACTATACCGTTCGTCGGAGGTGACCTCGTGGCGATAGACGGCACCAGGGGTCCCGACGAGATCAAGGCGTTCAAGAACGCCTTCGGCGACGCCCTCAAGGTCGTCGCGGTGCACGCCGCCCCCAAGACGCGGTTCGAGCGGCTGAAGAGCCGTTCCCGGCCGGACTCGCCATCGAACTACGCAGAGTTTGAGCACAGGGACAGGCGCGAGCTCGAATGGGGCCTGGGAGACGCTATCGCGCTGGCGGACCACATGATTCTGAACGAGGGCTCGCTCGACGAACTGACGACTCAGATCAACGCGCTCCTTGATGGACTGTTGAAGAAGGGGTGACCCTTTGGACCTCATGGCGATCAAGCCGTGCAAGGCGGACGCCTTCGAGGTCGTGCCGAAGAGGAAGGTCGTCCTCGACTTGGACGAATGCGAGAGGATGCTCGGAGACAAAGGTTACGAGATTGTCTCCAACCGTGGCGTGATGCTCGTGGTCCGCAAGGAGATTGAGATGACGCTGTACCCCCACGGGCGCATACTCATGCATCCTGTGAAGACGAAGGAAGAGGCCAGCAGGATAGCGCAGGAGCTCTACGCCTCGATTGGCAGGTAGAATCCCCAGACGGGGTTCCACGGATTCACTTAAATATCCGTCCCCAATTCGACTGTTCATAGTCCTTGAGCTTCGCAATGGAGGACGCACCATGATAGAAATCGAGCATCTCGTTAAGACCTTTGGTGACATCAAGGCAGTGGATGACCTCACTCTCCAAGTGCCAAAGAAGAAGATGGTTGGGTTCCTCGGACCGAACGGCGCGGGCAAGACGACCACCATCAAGATACTCACCAATCTCATCTCATCGACGGGCGGCAGCGCGGTGTTGAACGGCATAGACGTGACAAAGGAGCCGAAGAAGGCTCTGGCGCATGTCGGCGCGGTTGTCGAGACTCCGGAATTCTATCCATATCTCACGCCGATCGAGACCCTGGCATACCTCGGGCGAATCCGGGGGATGTCCTCCAGGGAGATCGCGATCAGGAGCGAGGACGTGTTGTCCCAGGTTAAGATGACCGAGTGGAAGACCACGAGGATTGGCAAGTTCTCCAAGGGTATGAAGCAGCGCCTGGCCATCGCGCAGGCGATATTGCACGAGCCGGAGATACTCATCCTCGACGAGCCCACGAGCGGCCTCGACCCGCGCGGCATGGTCGAGGTGCGGGAAATAATAAAGAGCCTCAAGAAGAAGGACTACACGGTCTTCATGAGCTCCCACCTGTTGGGCGAGGTGCAGGAGACATGCGACAGTGCGGCGTTGATCGAGCGGGGCAAGCTGCTCGTGTACGACGACATCGAGAACCTCAAGAAGCTCACCAAGACAACAAAGATCGAGGTCACCGTCCTGGATCCAGTCTCTGGGGAGACTCTTTCCAGAGTGTCCGCTTTGGACTCCGTCAGGGAAGTCGCCCCCGTGAACGACAGGACGTTCGTGGCCACGTACGACGGCCCCTCAGAGGGCAGGGCTGGTTTTCTCATTGCCATTCAGGGGCTCGGGCTCAGGGTCGAGAGCTTCAGCCCAGTGGGCTTGCCGTTGGAGATGATGTATATGGATCTCGTGAAGGAGTCGAGGTGACGTATCATGGCAGGCGACATTGTTAGACACAACAACACTCCATCCGATTTCGAGCAGATGGGCGTGGTGTGGAAGTACGAGATTCTGAAGTACGTGCGATCAAAGAGGCTGTTCGCCACACTGGCCATTGTCGGAATCATCTTGGCCCTGATCTACCTCGTCCCCCTCTACTTCGACGGCTACAATGGAACGGACAGCGATGTGGTATTGTTGCCCTTCTCGGCCGGTATCATGGAGATGACCCCATCGGGGCCAGACGATGCGCAGTTCGTCGCGTTCATCGACAGGGACACGATCGAGCCAGATACGATCGAAGTGTTCATTGGCGGTGAGCTGTACCCATCGCTGGACGGAGCCAACTGGGTCTACCTGAACGCGGAGATCGAGGGTGATACGCACAACGTCTTATTGTTCATGGTGGGGGAGGACGTCGCGGGGCACGATATCTCAACGACCTATGATTGGCATGTGTCTGCCGAATCGTTCGACTCCAACTTCATCAGTTTCGTGAGCATACTGATCATCATATGCTCCGTGGCGTTCGCAGCCGACTCCCTGGTCGGTGAGTTCCAGAGCAGAACAGGTTACCTGATATTCCCCAACGCAATCAAGCGCGAGACTCTCTTCGCGGGGAAGTTCATGGCCAGCATAACCATGGGAATGGTCGTTGTAGGTCTGTTCTACATCGTTGTGGCGGTGCTGTCGATGATCAGCGCCAGCGGCGTCGATGACGACTTCCTCGTGTCGTTCGGGTTCGCCGCCGGGTTCGTGTTCGCCGCGATGGGGATCGCCTATCTCATCAGCGCCATCATGAAGGGTTCCACAGGCGCGATAGTCTTCACATTCTTCCTGCTGCTGATGATACTGCCCATCGTCGACAGCGTCACGATGGTCGTTGGCGCCAAGGTCGAGGGCTCGGTGACGTTCGCCGCGTCGGCAATCGTCTATGTCCTCATGGACCCATACCCCGAAGACTCGATGATAGACGTCGGCACTATGGAGTTCCACAACTACTATCCGACGCCATCAACCGCAGCGATTGTGCTCGTGGTCTATACACTCGTGTCATGTTTGCTGAGCGCGATCATCTTCAAGAGGAAACAGCTGGCCGGCTAGGTGTAGCCTGGCGGTGGCGGGGGCGGCGGCCTCCTCACCTGCTGTTCCCAGCCTGGCTGCCCCCAGGCGGTGCCCCTCTTCCTGGCCTCCATGACCTCCACCATCCTTGTGAAGTCCCTCTTGGTGACGACGCCGACAAGGTTGCGCCGGTCGTCAACAACTACCAGCCGGCCGATCTCCCTCTGGCTGAGTATCCTGACCGCGTCGTTCGCCGGAGTGTCGGGGCGGACGGTGATAACCTCCCTGGTCATGATGTCTCTGATCTGAGTCACCGGTGCACGGTCCTTCGGGACCTTGCGCGTGTCGGAGAGTGTGACGATGCCAACCAAGCCGTAGTCGACCACTGGGAACCCTGTCCTGTTCGTGGCCATCATCATGTCGAGCAGCTGTTGCACGGACATGTTGGGGTGGGCCACCATTATCGCATCGGACATTAGCTGTTTCACCGTTAGGCCGTCTAGGCTCTCCCCTATGACGGTGGCCCGCTCCTCCTCTCTTGCGGCGAAGTAGATGAACATCGCGACCAGCAGGAGGAAGAGGTTGAAGAACACGATCAGGCTGACCACCGCCATGCCGATTGCCAGCACCTTGGCGACGGAAGCCGCTTTTCTAGTGGCGTCCACATAAGACATCTTCGTGGCGAGGTACGACCTGAGTACCCTGCCCCCGTCCATGGGAAACGCGGGCAGGAGGTTGAACCCCGCCAGCAACACGTTGTAGAATCCTGTGAGGCCGAGCAGTATGACGATGGACTCACCTGACGAGCCGAGGTCCAGGAAGTCGACGAAGACCATGCCACCGAACGCCGTCGCACCTATCACGAAGCTCGCCATCGGGCCCGCAAAGGCCATCTTCAGCTCCTCCAACGGCTTTCTGGGCATCTCCTCCATCGACGCCACCCCGCCGAACAGCATCAACGTTATGTGTTTGATTCTGACGCCGTATCGTATCGCCACATAGGAATGCGCAAGCTCGTGCGCGAGCACTGCCGCGAAGAACAACACTGCGGCGACCGTCCCGAAGGCGACCTTGGCGGCGGTGCTGAGGTCGGTGCCGCCGAACCCTAGCGTGATGCCGAAGATGTCCGCGTCCCCGGTGGAGAAGACGTAGATGAAGAGCGGCAGTATGATGAGGAATGTGAAGTGTAGGTAGATCGGTATACCCAACGCCCTACCGATCTTCAACGAAATGCCGTTCATGGGCGCTGGTTACGCGATGACGCTATTTAAGGTTTGGACAGGACGCTGCGTTCCACTGGCGTTCATTTTTTCCGAAAGTATCATATAAAAGTAAACCTTCTGTCATAACCCTGGGATGGGACGCATTTGCACAGGTTCTCGACGGCGACGCTGGTCGTTGTCATAGTTGCTTCTCTTCTGATGCCTCTTGGAATTTCGCAGGCGTCGGACGAGGTTGCGCCTTCGACCTCATTTCCCGGTTTGGCAGCTCCGGCCTTGGGTGGTTTCGGACTTCGTGGTATCGAATTCGACGACCCGATAGACACCTCCGCACCTCTGAGTGAATATCCGCTCATCTCCAGGGCGCTGATGCTTCCTGGAGGATCGACCGATGCAGCGCTCGCGGATGTGAATGGTGATGGTTACGACGATTTGGCGATTGCTGTTTCCGGGTCAACAAGATGCATATCTGTATTCCATGGACAAGCGGACGGAGTTTTTCCCACCTATCCTACGTGGAACATCACGATAGCTCGCAATCCTCTGTCAATATCATCAATTGATGTAGATGGAGATGAGACTCTTTCCATAATAGTCTTAGAAAGACGCACGACAGAGCTGGATTCTGATTACATTGAGATTTTCAACTACAACTCGATATCACAGTCTTACGAATTGTACGTTCAGAGAGCAGTTCTCTACGAAAACGCTATGTCGATGGTAGTGGGAAATTTCTCTGGAGACAAGAATGACGATGTCGCAATTGTCTGCTCACAATCAGAACCATCGATAACGAAAGGCATCGTCGAAATCAAGGACGGTCCATTGTATTTCTCAATGTGTAATTTTCACGCCGGAAACGGCACAAACGATGTCACTCTTGGCAGATTCAACGCGGACAGCCTTGATGACATTGCAGTTTCAAACTACTATGATTCGACAGTGACCGTGTTCAATCAACCGTTCTCGCTTGGGATGTCGCCGAGTGCCATTCTCGAAATTGACGGTTTCCCGACGGCGCTAGCCGCTGGAAGCTTGAATTTGGATTACGATGATACGGACGACCTCGCGGTGTGCACCGAAGAATCGTCATATGTCCGATTCTTCTTCCAGAGCCTATATGTACTCCCTCTCACAGAGAACTACAACCGCTCGCTCCCGTACTCTCCAAGTGACTTGACCGTGGGCGATATGAACGGCGATGGATCGGATGATTTACTGATTCTGTCAGCCGACTCAAGCATCGCCATGTCTATGTATCAGCGGGCGAGTTCGCCGTATTGGGGATACAGTCCGGATGCAAGATTCCCGACTGGTGAGTTCCCGAGGAATTCGCTGATCGGCCATCTGGACTCTGACAGCAGCATCGATGTGGCCATCGCATCGGCAAGGGCAGATTGGAACGGATCTAGCATTGCACTGTACCTCGCGGGTCCGGACAATTTGTCGAACAGCAACATGACCGTCTGGACGAACGCCAACTACGAAGCTTCGACATTTGCCTCCGGTGACATCAACGGCGATGGTCACGAGGATCTCATCCTGCTCTATCCGGACATCAACGCTTTCGGCTACAACCTCTCGTACTCGGGCAGTTCGAAGGCCATAGGCTTGGCTACAGAACCACTGAAACTCGTCGTCGCTGATCTGAATGCCGATGGGTTCTGTGATGTACTCACCACCGAGGCCGGTGGTGATCAGTTCACGGTCCATTTGGGCGATGCGACAGGTCCGAGCTCGGGGCTGTTCGATACGTTGACGTGCGTGTGCTCGGGCAACATCACCGATGTCGCCGTGGGAGACCTCAACAACGATGGGCTTCCAGATGTCGCTGTGGCCACTGACGAAGGCTTCATTGATGTCTTTATCAACCTCGGCCAGGAACCCATGTACGGCGAGTCTTACGGGATCGAAGTCTTACCCGGCGGATCCCTTGAATCGATTGTTATCGGGGATTTCGACTCTGACGGTATGAGTGACATTGCCTACCCAAGACCGACGAGGACGATTAGCGTTATACTCCAGCGGGAAGAGTCACCGCTCTCCCTGCCTGCGGATCTCAACCTGACAGCAAGTTTCGTCGGTGAATTCGCAGCAGCTATGTGCGGGGACATCACCGGCGACGGCCGTGACGACATCGTGGGCCTGAGGGCAGACGACCCGAGGATGTATCTGTTCGACCAGATGTCGTTCGGGGAGTCAACGCTACCGTTCGACACCCTTGCCCTTCCCGAGATGCCTTCGTTCTTGGCGTTGTTGGACGCCACTGACGACGGGTCTGAGGACGTGCTCGCGATATTCGATTCGGCTGACCTCGTCTTCCTGTACAGACAAGAAGGCGGCGTGCTCCCGAAAACTCCATCCATGACATTCGTGACGGGAGCTTCTCCGGTTTGTGCGATGGTGGCAGACGGAAGTCAGGACCACCGAGGCGACCTCGTCGTATGTGATGCAGCTTCTCACTCGGTCTCCGTGTGGGAACAGCTGAACTTCGCCCCGGTCGCGCATTCAGGCGGCCCGTACGCCTCCGAACAGGGCGACCCTCTCACATTCAACGGTTCAGCCACGACCGGCTCGTCGGAGATACCGTTCATGGAGTACAAATGGGATTTCGGAGACGGGGACTACACGAACTGGGTCAGGGAACCGAACCCTGTGCACACATACATGGAGATCGACGTGTTCGATGTGACCATGGAGGTCAGGGACCCGCTTGGGTTGACCGATTTCGCCCTCACCGAAGTGACGGTCGTCGATAGTACACCACATGTCAGCTTCACGCTGTTCCCCGCAGTCCCTCATGAGGGCGAGCTCATAACGTTCAACGATACGACGACATCGTACGACGATGTCATTCTGCTCAACTGGACCGTCGACGAAGTCCTCGTCAGCAGCGGAATGGCGGACTCGATAACCGACGTGTTTGACGATGGCCCTCACTCCGTCACGCTAGAGGTCACGGACAACGATGGCTCCGTCTCGGACTTCACATGCGAGTTCCAGGTCTTGTCGATGAACCCGGACGCGATGCTCATAGCGCCGTCGACCGCGGATGAAGGCGTGAGCGTCTCATTCGAGGTCGTGGTCGACCCGTGGAACGACGGTCCCTGGGACCCGATCGTGAGTTACGCATGGAACTTCTCGTACGAGGGCGGCGCGTTCGTTGCCGATGTCGTTACGACATCGAACACCACAACCATGGAGTTCGGCGCAGACGGCGACTCGGAGGAGTACTCCGTGGCCGTGCTCGTGACCGACGACGACGGTGATTACACGCTCTGCGTGGTCGACATCACCATCCTCGATATCGGCCCTGACGCGTCTCTGACCCTCTCCGACGACGTCCCTGGCGAAGGCGTGCCTTTCACATTCATCGCTGTTGATTCGTTCGACGGCGTCACCGAATGGTCGTGGACTCTGACTGGTCCCGGGGGATACAGCGAATCGTTCGATTTGACGGCAGACGAGATGGCCGATGTGGAGTTCATCCTCCCCAACGGTTCGTATCTGATGGTGTTGGAGGTGTCCGAGGGCGATGGCGACACCGACGAGTTCGAGCTGGATTTCGATGTTGCAGAGCTTCCGCCGAGCGTCACGTTGACGACATTGCCTGCCTCTGAAGACTTCGTCGAGTTCGACGAGGTGGGGCTGACGGCCTCTATCGATAGCTACGACGATATCGCCAGCTTCGAGTGGGACTTCATCGCCTACGGTGGCGAGTTCGTGGCGGACGAGTCATCCGTGAACGCCACGATCTATCACATATACAACTGGGCAGGCAACTACACGGCGAAGGTGCGAGTCACCGATTCCGATGGCACTTCGGCGGTGGCATTCACCACCGTGGAGATAGTGGACCGGGACCTCGACGGGACTTTCGACGACGTCAAGGTCACACGCGAGAATCCCAACGAGACATCGACAATCACGTTCGACGCCGGATATTTCGCGGAGGAGTTCCCAGACATATCTAACGTGGTCTGGGAGTATGGTGACGGCGTGCGTGACCTCCGTGTAGGCGCTCCGTCCTCGCCGGTGGAGCACACATACGCCCCGGTCCGCAACTATCAAGTGAACCTGACGCTGACAGACGATGACGGCAACGTGCTCCGCATGAGCAGGCAGCTGCTGCTCATCGAGCCCGAGATAGAGATCAAGTCACCTACCGGCAACATGGTGATCAATCCTGGTATACCGCTGCGGTTCTCGATAAGCGACGACTCGTTGCCCCTGGTATCCGTCATATACTCGATCAACGGGGATGAGGCGCAGAATTTCACCGTGCTGTACGAGATAGACACCACGGACTGGTCCGATGGGGCTTATTCAGTGGTCGTGCGCGCTGAGGACAGGGACGGGAACATCGCCGTCATGGACGACATCGAGATAGTCATCGACAGTGAGGCCCCCCAGGTCATCCTCCTTTGGCTTTCCAACCAGACGTACGCAGGCGACAGAATCAATGTGACCATCCAAGTGGATGACGCGAACGTCGACCCGCAAGGCGTCACTCTCATGGTGCTGTTCCCAGGACATGACTCGCCTGTGTACCTGCTGATGCGGCCGTACGGAGACGGCAGGTTCTACGCCGTGGTGGACGTGCCGATGAGGACCGGGACCATCGAGTTCTGGTTCACGGTCGATGACCTTGCGGGCAACAGGGTGACCACAGAGATCTTCACCGCCACCGTCAAGATGCATTTCATAGATGCGGCTTGGCCATACCTGCTCGCGATGGCGGTGCTCGCCGCCTTGGGCACCGCCGCGTACTTCTTCCGCGAGACGAAGACAGCTGTCGACGAGACCTTTGTGATATACAACGACGGCCGTCTCATGGCCCATAGCACAAGACGGCTCAAGCCCGGAATGGACGACCAGGTTCTGGGGAGCATGTTCGTGGCGATACAGGACTTCGTCAAGGACTCGTTCAAGGAGGAGACGTCTTTCACCCTCAGGAAACTGGACTTCGGGGAGAAGTCGGTCCTCGTGGAGAAGGGGGAGAGGGTGTTCCTCGCTGCGGTGCTCCACGGCGTCGCCTCGAAGAAGGTGGTCGCCCGCATGAAGAAGGTGGTCGACGAGATCGAGCGCAGCTTCGAAGGACCTCTGGACGACTGGGACGGTGACCTCGACAGCGTCAGAGGCGTAAATGACATAATGAAGAAGCTGTATTCGAGGGCGCCCGCGTTCCCGGGCACCCGAAAGTGAAACAGGGTGAGTTCTTGGCATTTCCTACTCCCGATACAATCACGTTGGTGGGGGTCACATGCTTCTGCCTCGTGTTGGCCGGAGTTTCGTATTACAAGCGCATATTCGACCTTTCGGGCTCGCTTTCGGCCTTCGTCGTGGGCATGGTCATCGGTATATGTGGCAGTGTCCTGTGGCTCCTGCTGCTGCTGGTCTTCCTGGTGTCCAGCTTCGGAGCAACGAGATACAGGTTCGAGTGGAAGCGTGCTAAAGGGTTCCAGGAGGGCAAGAAGGGCGAGAGGAACTGGAGGAACATTGCCGCCAACGGAGCGATTCCAACGCTGATAGCGTTCGCGAGCTTCGTCTCGCAGGTGGTGGCGAACGGCAATCCAGATGCCGAGTTCTTCCCCAAGGACGTCGCCAGCTTCATGTTCGTTACGGCGGTCGCAGTGGCAGCCGCCGACACCGCGGCCAGCGAGATAGGTATCGTGGACCCGAGAGTGTACCTGATAACCACGTTCAGGCGGATCAAGCGGGGCACGGACGGCGGGATATCCCTTACTGGACAGTTGGTCGCCTTCGTTGCGGCGGCGTACACCTCCGTCGTCGCGTATGTCCTCTTCGCGACGCTCGACACAGACCTGCTCGCGGGCCCGAGGACGCTCCTGATACCGATGCTGTCCGGCTTCCTGGGGTGTCAGGTGGACAGTGTCATAGGGGCGACATGGGAACGGAGCGGCAAGATCGGCAAGCTCGGCAACAACTTCGTGTCGATAGCCCTCGGGACGCTCATCGCGCTGCTGTTCGCCATAGGCTCGCTATGATGCGGATGCATTGGGCCTGCCCTTCTGCTCACGCCCGCAGAGAATCCAACGCGCGAGGGACGCCCGCGATGTCGGGCACGCACGCGTCTGCGCGTTGGCCACATGGTTCGATATCCTGCCCTACAAGAATGGCTCGCATGCCCACAGCCTTTGCGCCTTCTATGTCGGCTACTGGGTTGTCGCCGATGTGTACGGAGTCTCGCGCGTCGACCCCAAACTCGGCCAATGTCACCTCGAACATTCTTCGCGCAGGTTTTCTCTCGCGCACCTCATTCGAGAAAGTGGACACTCGGAAGCATTCCAGTATGTCCATCTGCTCAAGCATCATCCTGAGCACGGATCCGGGCGTCTTGCCGGTGTTCGAGATGAGTCCCATCACGACGCCCGTGTCTCGGATGGCCGAGATCGTCTCGGCCGCCCCTGGGAGCAGTCTCGGCCTGTGTCGCAGCATGCTGTTCGAGTACGCCACCTCGATGTCATCAAGCACCGCCGAAGTCAGCTCGTCGGGGAGCCCTGCGTCGAGGCATTCGAGCAGGAACTCCACCTGCTCTCTCGCGGACACGTCCTCGTATCTCCTCCAGATGGCCTCGAGATGGTCTCCGGTCATCAAGTACGCCCTCTCCAGACCTGCACGCGAATGATGATATCCCACCGATTCCAGTATGCGCCCGATGTCGTCAATCCTGATGGCCGCGACTCTGTCGGCCCCTCGAGGAGCTTCCTGGATGAGAGTATCCCAAAGATCGAATGTCACAGCGCGAATCGTGGGCATGGCAACGCCGCTGTGAACTGCCCGCCAGTTAATCAATGTGACTGAGACGCCGTCGTTCCGGGCGACCGTGCAAGATTTTATATACGGTATCGTTATTAGACGGCTGAAGAGCGGTCTGACGGTCAAAGCGGCGGGGCCACACCTGGTCTCATCCCGAACCCAGAAGTTAAGCCCGCCTACGTTCTTTGCGGTACTGAGGTGCGCGAGCCCTCGGGAATCTCAAGGTCCTCGTGGCTTCGTGGCCGCAACGGCTAGATGTCCTAGCCAGGTACCTTCGGGTACAGGGTGAAATGCATCGTTTGAACCCGTTGTGGGCATGGAACGCTGTCAGCCACTCTTACTTATTTATCCCTTTTTTTCCGCGATCGTTCGTGGCGGTACGTGGTACCTACACGAAAGGATTTATAAGCGTAAGAAGTCGTTTGGCCAGTCTGGAGCTGGCTGCCTTGGCTCTCACCAACGACGATAAGTGGATTCTAACAATTGCCCTGCTCTTTCTGATGGTCTTGATCATAATCTACGAGCTCAAGGTCATGAGGGGCAAGGCGAAGGAAGTCAAGAGGGCGAACCTACGGAAGGACCAGGCCCACAATGCTGTGCACACAATGACATCTGTGGTGGATGTCGTCTCTCGGCAGGGCGCGGACGTCGGAAAAGCGCGCGTCATGGTCAAGAGAGCAAGGGAGGCCTTCACCGAGGGGGACTACAGTCAGACCATGAGGCTCTGCGAGAGCGCCAAGATCGAGCTGGCGAAATGTCGGCAGCAGAAGGAGCCGGAGGGCTCAGAGCCTGGGGACGCCCTCGAGCTCCTCGCGACGGAGATCGTCGACTCCGAGAGACGCCAGAGCCAAAGCGACTCGTACAGAGGCACGAAGCTGCCGGCCGATCAGGGTTCTGGCTACATGGCGGCCAAGTTCGAGATGGGCACAGCTAGGGACGAGCTGGGGCGAGCGGCCGAGAACGGCAAGGAGACCGGCGACGCGGAGGAAATGCTTTCCAAGGCGGAGGACGAGTTCGAGCGCGGCAACTACCCGAGGGCGCTATCGTTGGCCGTCAAGGCGAGGAAGTCTCTGAGCAATGCAGCTGACTCCGACACGATTCCTCTCAGTCCGTCAGGTGTCAGGGAGGAGACCGAGGGGGTCGCCCTGAGATGCACATCATGCAGCAGCATGGTCCTGCCCGACGACGACTTCTGCAGCCAGTGCGGCGCGCCAGCGACCAAGGAGCTGCGCTGCCCCGAATGCGACCGAGAGGTGGCTCTGAAGGACAAGTTCTGCAGGAAATGCGGCACCAAGGTGCGGTAGACAAACCACCCGTGCATCGTTGGACAGACGCGGACGTGTCTACACACTTCTAAGCCCCGCCACGCCACCCACGCCTTCCAGGCGTGGAATAATATATATACGGAGCAGCGGCTAAGACGACTGGGGTGGGCCATAGGAGGAGGACATGGCCGAAGAGAACACGATATTCATCGGAAAGAAGCCGACCATGAACTACGTCCTCGCAGTCGTATCTCAGTTCAACGGCGGCTGCAGCGATGTCTGTATAAAGGCGAGAGGACGAGCGATAAGCAGGGCCGTGGATGTCTCGGAGATCGTGAAGAACCGTTTCGTCCGCGACGTGGGCTACAAGGATGTCAAGATAGAAACAGAAGTCCTGCCTGGACAGAATGGCGCCGACGCCAATGTCTCGTCAATTGAGATATACCTTTCCAGGTAGAGGACGACTCGACCTTGCGGTCCGGCCATAGCTCAACAGTGGTTAGTTTGTCCACTGGCCCAGCTCGACGCATTTATGATGAGCGAAACATATCGGTCATCGACGCAAGGTCGAAGGGGCGGGTCGATGACGGGTCGCGGTAGTGTTCTTATCAAGCTGGGTGGCAGCGTGATCACCGACAAGGCTGTGCTCAGGACTTTCAGGAACGATATCTGCAGACGCCTGGCGCGGGAACTCAGCGCCTGGGACGAGACGCTCGCAGTCGTCCATGGCGCTGGATCGTTCGGGCATATCCTGGCCAAGGAGCACCGCCTTCATGAAGGCTTCAGGGACGAGTCGCAGCTGAAGCAGGTCGCGTTGGTCCAGAGGGACGTAAGGGAGCTCAACATCCGCGTGCTCGAGGCGCTGATCGACAACGGCGTCAGAGCCGTCTCCGTGCCGCCAGCCGCGGTGGCGTCGTTCGACCGTGGCAAAGTCGTCGATTTCGACCCCGCGCTCGTCGACGAGACGATGGCGCTCGGCCTTACCCCTGTCACATTCGGTGATGTTGTACCAGACGAGTCGATGCGATTCTCGATATGTTCAGGCGACCTCATGATGTACGAGCTGGCCCGCCACCTCAAACCCCGCAAGGCAATATTCTGCGCCGATGTGGACGGCGTCTTCACGAGCGACCCGAAGAAGCACGACGATGCCAGGTTGATACCCATGTTGGACCGGGAGGCAGTCGCCGGCATAAAGCGGGATGCACCAGTCAGCGCGGATGTCACGGGCAGCATACACGGCAAGTTGGAGATGATGCTGGCCATTGCCGGCCTCTGCGAAAAGTGTATGATACTGAACGGTAATGTTCCTGGTAGGTTGGAGAGCGCTTTGAGGGGCGAGGACGTCCCCTCGACGACGGTGCTGCCAGGATAGGTGTTCGAATGATGGAAGGCGAGGAAGGGCATGATAGGGTCATCGAGAGGCGGAAGAACGACCATATCGACATCTGCGCCAACGAGGACCTGAGCCCCGGATACTACTACTGGGACGACGTCAAGCTCGTCCACAGGTCGTTGCCGGAGATAGACCTCGACGAGATAGACACGACCGTGACGCTGTTCGGCAAGAAGCTCTCCGCACCGATCGTGATATCCGCGATGACAGGTGGATACGGCAAGGCCAGAGAGATCAACAGGGTCCTAGGCTCTGTCGCGGAGGAATACGGCCTCGGCCTCGGTGTTGGCAGCCAGCGTGCGGCCCTCGAGAACCCTGAGCTGGCCGACACCTACTCGGTGGTGAAGGACTTCGACATCCCACTCAAGATCGCCAACCTGGGACTCCCCCAGCTGGTCAGACAGAAATCGGGCGAGCCTCTGGGGCTGGAAGACGGGGAGTCCGCCATGGAGATGATAGGCGCGGACATACTCGCGATACACCTGAACTACCTGCAGGAGGTCGTCCAGCCTGAGGGAGACACGCGTGCGAGGGGTGGCCTTGCCGCGATCGGACGGTTCGCCTCCAAGCTGCCGGTGATCGCCAAGGAGACCGGCGCGGGCATATCGCGCGAGACCGCGTTGGAGCTTAAGAAGACGAAGCTGCTGGGATTGGACATCGGCGGTCTGGGCGGCACGAGCTTCTCAGCAGTCGAATACTACCGTGCGAGGATGGCGCAAGACACAACCAGGGAGAACATAGGCAGGGCATTCTGGGACTGGGGTATACCATCACCGGTCTCGGTCGTGACAGCGAATGTCGGTCTGCCTATCATCGCGACCGGAGGCCTGCGGACGGGCCTGGATGTCGCGAGGGCCTTGTGCATAGGCGCCTCCTGCAGCGGGATGGCTGGTAGGTTGCTGCCGAGCGCGTTGAAAGGACGGGACATGCTGGAACGCGAGGTCCAGACTATCATCGACGAGTTGAAGGCCGCGATGTTCCTCGTGGGCTCGTCGAGCGTAGGCGAGTTGGCATCCGCGCATGCGCTGGTGACTGGCCGCTCCAGAGAATGGCTTGACCACGTGATGGAGTGATTTGATTGGTGTTCCCGGATGAGTACAAGGACCGTATCAATATCATAAACGACCAGCTGATGCAGTCGTTCGAGGCAATGGATAACGTGAACCTCAGAGCTGCGATGGCGCACTATCCCGCGGCTGGAGGCAAGAGGCTCAGGCCGCTGCTGGCAACTATGGTTTGTGAGGCGTTCGGCGGCAACTCCGACCTCGCCGTCCCCTACGGCGTAGCACTCGAGATGATACACAACTTCACACTCGTCCACGACGACGTGATGGACGAGGACGATACAAGACGCGGTTTGAAGACCGTGCACCACGAGTACGGAGTCCCCGAGGCCATCCTGGCGGGCGACGCTATGTTCGCGAGGGCCTTCGAGATAGTCCTCGACAGCGACATCGACGACTCCAGAGTCATCAAACTGGTCGAGATACTCGCGCGGTCGGTCAGGCTCCTTGCGGACGGACAGCAGATGGACCTGGACTTCGAGGACCGGAACATCGTCAGCCCCGAGGAGTACTTGGAGATGATCGAGAGGAAGACGGCCGTACTCTATTCCGCCGCCGCTCAGGGCGGTGCGATCATCGGTGGAGCCTCAGAGCAGCAGCAGCAGGCGATGTTCGAGTATGGGAGACTCATAGGCCTCGGATTCCAGATATGGGACGACGTCCTCGACCTCCGGTCTACCAAGGAATCCTTCGGAAAGCCGGTCTTGAACGATATCAGGAACGGCAAGAAGACGTTGATAGTCGTCCACGCGTTGGACGCGATGAAGAGCCCCGAGAAGGATGAGTTGATCGCCGTACTGGGGAAGAAGGACGCGACAGAGGAGGAGCTGATGAGTGCGAAGGAGCTCCTCGAGACCGTAGGGTCGATCGACTACGCGAGCAGGATCGCGAGCGAGTTCGTCGCGAAGGCCAAGGAAGAGCTAAAAGCAGTGAAGGATGACAGACACAGGATGATCCTGGCGGGGTTCGCCGACTTCATGCTCTCGAGGAAGTCCTAGGTCACGCCGTTCTTCGTCAACTTGAAATCCGCCCTTCTGCCCTCTTCCAGGTGCCTGTGCTTGATTATGACGGCCCTCCTGGAGCTGGAGCCCACTTTGTCAAGACGGACGATGGCCTTCGCGTTGTGTAGCAGCACATGCCCGCCAAGCGGTTCGAAGGAGCCTTTCTCCAGGTCCGTGTACACCTGGGAAGTGAGCAGCACTGGTAGGTCTTTGTGCCTGGCAACGACCAACAGCCTCGCCAGCTGAGGGCTGAGGGACTTCCGGACCCCCTTCTCGTCGTCCTTCCTAGTCAGTCTGTAGTGGATGGTCGCCGAGTCGAGGATGATGATGCCTATCTCGACCGCGCTCTCCGCCAGCTTCGACGCCTTGTCGACCAGCCTCTCCTGCTCCTCGAACGAGTGGGGTTCGAAGAAAAGCAGGTTCATCATGACCTTCTCGTAGTCATCCCCCGACATCTGTTTCAGCCGTTCGAGCGAGACCCCCTCGGTGTCGATGTATATCGCCTTCTTGCCTGAGAGGGCCACGTTCCTGGCAGCCTGTAGGCAGATGTTGGTCTTGCCCGTGCCAGCCTCGCCGAACAGAAGCGTAATGGTGCCGCCTTCAAGGCCTCCGTCGAGGAGGTCGTCGAGGGCGGCGGAACCGATTGACAAGCGGGTCACGCGTCGCCATCGGGCTCGTCTATGATAAGCATTGCGAATGCGTGCGCACACGCTCCTCAGACAATCTTATTATGCCGAATGGCCTTCGTCAGCACCGTGACCGTTCACAGGATAGGCGCCGAGGCCAGGTTGGACTCGGCCAGATGGATGGACCGCGATGTGGTCGTCAAGCAGAGGGTCGTCAAGGGTTACAGGCATCCTACATTGGACCGGTCCCTGCAGTCGTTCAGGATCAAGAACGAGGCGAGGCTCATGCTCGAAGCAAGGCGTGCGGGAATCCCGGTGCCGATAGTCTACTCGTTGGACTTCGAGGGCAGCAAGATAGTCATGGAGGAGGTGCCGGGCGTTAGGGTCAAGGACGCGCTCCAGGATCCGTCGGTGGACGGCGAGCGCGTGTGTCGCAGGATTGGGGAGATCGCCGGGAGACTGCACTCGAACGATATCGTCCATGGCGACCTCACAACGAGCAACATGCTCCTCGACGGTGACCGCATAGTCCTCATCGATTTCTCCCTCGGACAGAAGTCATCGGAGCTGGAGGACAAAGGCGTTGACATGCACCTTCTCGAGGAGGCATTCCACTCCGCGCATCATTCAAGGGCTGAGCTCTACGGGATCGTGAAGGACGCATATTCGAGGACGTATGCGGGCGGTTCGGATGTACTGCGGAAGGTCAAGGAGATCGAGAAGAGGGGGCGGTACACACGCAAAGAATAACCTTCGCCACGAGCAATGACGGCAAGTTCAGGGAGATATCCCAGCAGATGGCAGAGCACGGTTTCGAGCTGGACCATCTGAAGATGGTGTATCCAGAGCTGCAGGCATCGTCACTCGAGACGACAATCATCCCCGGGCTGCTGTGGCTCGTCTCGAAGTACGACCGCCCGATCATGATAGACGACTCCGGCCTGTTCATAGATGCCCTCGGAGGATTCCCTGGCGTCTATTCCTCATATGCCTTCAAGACCCTTGGCTGCGAAGGCATCCTGCGCCTGATGGACGGCGCGAAGCAGCGGGATGCCAGGTTCGAGTGCTGCATCGGCTTCCTCGCACCAGAGGGCGAGCCGTTCATCGCCAAGGGGGTCGCCAAGGGCTCCATATCGGACGAGATGAGGGGAAGCGGCGGGTTCGGCTACGACCCGATATTCGTCCACGAGGGGCATGCCAAGACGTACGCGGAGATAGAAATCGGCGAGAAGAACAGGCTGTCGCACCGCGGGAGGGCGATGGAGAAGTTCATCGACTCGCTCCCGGGCCTGCTGCAAGAGCCGTGACCCAATAGTTTTATCTCCGCCTTGTCAATCCCCTTCACCGCCAGGGCCTGCCATGGGGTAGTGGTCTAGCTTGGCATGATACGTGCTTTGGGAGCATGAGGCCGTCGGTTCAAATCCGACCTACCCCACTCCCCGATTTCTCCGCCCCCCAAGTGGACTGTGACACCTCTTGATTGTTGAAGGGCACAACGGCCACGATGAAAAAGTGGATAATGATGAAATATCGGGCCAGCCATCTCGAACGCATAGGTGGTGGACATGAGAGAGGCGGTGATCGTCGTCGGGATCGCGATAATGCTAGGAGCAGGCATGGTCGTTCTTTGGTCGTCTCTGGAGCTGCGTAACATCGAGCATGCCCAAGACCTCGCCGACGAATTGAACTCGTTGTATCCCTTTGGCGATATTGACCAAATAGTGGATGCGCAGCTCGAGAAGCAACATGATTACTACTCCTCCGTCAGGATTGCTGGAGTGATTGGCCTTATCGCGGGAGCGATAATCGCTCTCTACGGTTTCCTTTTCTTGAAGGGGGAGCCGAAGCCTTCGTCAATGTCTCCATCCGCACCGCAGGCGGCGCCCGGTGCCACGAACTACTGTGAGTACTGTGGGCGGCAGATCAGCCCTGGAGCCGTCTGGTGTCCCGGCTGCGGCCGGAAGTTCAAGCCGAAGGGACACGAAGGCAATCGGGAGCAGGAAGTACGCTGACCTGGGTATAGGCGAGCTGCATGAATTCGCCCTGAGCGGACTATACTTAGCTGGCAGCTGTTGCATTATGCGAAATCTCGGACAACAATCATATTTACCTCGGCCGCATTGGCATATGGCTGGTCAGCGCGCAGACGGAGGACAGTAGCCATGGTCGAGACGATCATAGAAGTTGAGGATTTGGCCAAGAGGTACCCGCCTGACACAATGGCGGTTGACGGGATAACGTTCTCGATAGAAAGGGGCCAAGTGTTCTCGTTGCTCGGCCCGAACGGAGCTGGGAAGACAACCACTGTCGAGATCCTAGAGGGCCTGCGCACGCCGACAAGAGGACGCATAAGGGTTTTCGATGTCGATTCCTCGAAAGACTACGCGCGCATCCGCGGAAGGGTCGGCATACTCCCACAGAACTTCGAGCCGTTCGACAACCTCAAACCAGTCGAGGCCGTGGAGTACTGGGCGAAGCTGTTCGACGCGCGGAAGACGAAGAAGGACATCGATGATATGCTCGAAGCGGTCGGCCTGTCAGAGAGGAAGAACCTCTTGTCCAAGAAACTCTCGGGAGGCGAGAAGAGGAAGCTCGGCATCGCCCTGTCGCTGATAAACGACCCCGAGCTCCTGTTTCTCGACGAACCGACGACTGGCCTGGACCCAAAGGCGAGGCGTGACCTGTGGAAGTTGATCGAGGAGATACAGGCCCGCGGGACGACGGTGTTCCTCACAACCCATTACCTCGACGAGGCGGAGAAGCTATCGGATGATGTGGCCATCATGCACAGGGGGAGCATAATAGCGCGCGGCAGCCCCTCAGAGCTCATATCTCGGTTCGGCAAGACGACGGTCGTCGTGCTCGAAGGCGTCGGCTTGAGCGGTTTAACGGAGATAACAAGGAGGGGGATCGAGGCCACCGAGGTGAACGGTGACGTGATGGTCCCGGTCGCGAATCCGTCTGAGATGCGCGCGATATTCGCCAAGTTGTCATCCATTGAGCTTCCAGTCAAGGACATGTACACGCGCCGGCAGACGCTCGAGGATGTGTTCCTCAGCCTCGTGGGTACCAAGATGGACGAGGGGGTGCTGGAGGAATGATCGGCAGGATCATGGCCGACATCGTCGCATTCGGCAAGGGCTACCTGAGGAACGTCTCCGGCCCGTTCTTCGCCTTCGCGTTCCCCATCCTCCTGATACTGATATTCGGCGCGATATTCTCGGGGGACAACATGACAACTGTCGACCTGCCTGTCCAGAACTTGGATGACGGGCCCTATTCGCAGGCCTATCTCGAGATCCTCGATGGTACAGGCCTGGTGAACATGGAGACGATACCTGCGGATGCGGATATCGACCAGTACATCGACGACAACTCACTACCTCTCGCGCTCGTGATCCCTGAAGGTTTCAGTGCAGGAATAGAGGAGTTGCTGTACGCTAACGGCACTGGCCAAGTGAGTATGACCGTCTATGGTGACCCGTCCCGCAGCACATACGGCATGGCCGTGGGAGCGGTCGACGCCGCAATCACCTACCTCAACTACAACCTGACCGCGGCAGAACCACTCGTGTCGTTCCAGGTGAGTCAGGGCGGAGCTGAGGAGTTCAACTACATGGATTTCTTCCTTCCTGGAGTCGTGGGCATAACGGTCATGACGAACTCGCTGTTCGCCATGACGTCCATTTGCGCGGAGTACAGGACGAGGGCGTACTTCAAACTCCTGGCGACCACGAAGATAACCAAGGGTGAATGGCTCATATCGAAATTCCTGTTCTTCACGGTAATCCTGATCGCCTCACTGGTGCTGACATATGCGATTGGCAGGGCAATGTTCGACATGGAGACCACTCTGACCCCGATATCGTTCGCGCTCATCGCGGCCGGCGCGTTCCTGTTCGTGTCGATGGGCATGCTGTTGGGCATCATCATCCGAGACCCCGAGTCTGGCGCCGCCGTCGCGAACGCCATCGGCTTCCCGATGATGTTCCTGTCAGGGGCGTTCTTCCCGCTGGACTCGATGCCTGAGTATCTCCAGCTCATCGCCAAGGCGATCCCGCTCACATACCTCAACGAGGGGCTCAGGGACACGATGGTCTACTCGAACAACGAGAGTGCGATGTTGAACCTGGCTGTTCTGACCGTGATCGCAGTCATCGTGTTCATCGCCGCTAGCAGACTGATGTCGTGGAAGGGGAAGTGAGCGGTCGAGATGGAAAATGAGCTAAAGGGTTTCGAGGCGTTTACGCTGAGCGACCGCGCTCAGTATTCGGGAGGCGGCGGTGGAAGCTCCTCTTCGACCGGCACTGTGTCCGTTGGCGGCTCTTCGAACTTCATCGGCTGCGAGGTCTTGGGCTTCCGCATCTTCATTGCTAACGCGACACCTACGATGGCCACGATTGCCAGGATGAGCAGTATCCACATCCAAGGCAGCTCGTCGTCGGTGAAGTCGATCGACGCGAGATCTATGACGATTATCCCAGCATCACCGACGAAGTCGACTACAGTCACATCCGCATGTCCGATGACCGTTCCGTCGAGGATGAATGTCAGGTTGTAGTCCCCGTCCTCGAGACCGTCAATCAGGAACTCCCCTAGCGAATCGGTCTCGTCTTCTCCCAGGACGGTGTCCGACCCTGAGGCCCTGACCTCGACAGTGACTCCAGATATACCGCTTCCATCGGTGTCGTGCAGAATGCCAGTCACATATCCGACTGGGTTGTCGGAGACGAGCTCTATCTCCCCGATGTCTTTGATCTCGCCGGCGTTCAAGAGGACGTATACGGTCTTGTCGGAGAACCCATAGGCGGATATTTCGAGCCTGTACTCCCCGGCATCCATCTCGAGGAACTCGAAGGTTCCGTTCGCAACCGTTTCTGCCGAATCAAGGACGGTGTCGTCGTCAGAGGGGCTGAAGATATCGATCGACGCGCCGCCGATAGGCAGACCCGCTTGTGTCACGACCGTCCCTGCAATGGTCCCTGTTTCGAGCACTGTGCCCTCTGGCAGGAGCGTGAGCTCGACCTCGGCCATCTCTCCAGCCACGACCGTCACGCTCGCGTATGCGTCGTTGTATCCAGCCATGCTGCCTCTGAGATTATAGTCGCCCGGTTCGAGGTCGAGGAATGTGAACTCGCCAGTTGTGCCCGTATCCACGGAATCGAGCACTTCGAGGCCGCCGTCCAGCAGTTCCACCTCGATGCCCGAATGGTCAATCTCGTCATCGAGCACTGCATATCCATGTATGGAACCCGTGTCTTCGCCCGTCTCCTGCGAGAAGGTGAGCCTGACGAGGACGCTCTCAATGTCCTCGTCCGGATCGGGAACACCACCCGCTGTCACGGTGACACGATTGAAACCATCTATGGTTACGTTCGCAGGGTCGTTCGTGCCTGTGAGGATGAAACCTTCAGGGGCTTTCACTTCGAGCGTCATCTGTCCGAATTCGGATTCTGGATCGGAGTAGTCCACCTCGAAGTAGACGTCGTGCGAACTCTCGTCAGCAATGCTCCAGTAGGATTCACCGTCCGCGAAGGATACGGACATCCCCATGGTTCGGTCCATGTCGAAGATTGGCCCGACTGGATCCGAGACAGCGAAATCCACGTTGTCTGCGGGTACGTAGTATCCGATGCCATCAACGCAGAACAAGTCCAGGGAGTACATGCCCGATTGGTCGCCCAGCGCTCCCCCGAGGAATTCCAGCCCCATGATCGTCTCAACCAATGTCGTCTCTTCCGCGTCGATGTATCCGTTGACGTTTCCGAAACTCAAATCGATCATGTAGAGGAATTCTACCATCATGACCGCAGTCGCTGTGGAGAAGTCGATGTTCCACTGCATATCGACGCTGTTCCAGTCAACGAACTCCACGCCCATGGCGCCAGTCATTTCCATATCTACGCTCGTGTCGATTGTGAAGTCCAGTGTCATGTCGATGTGGACCGTTTCGTTAGGGCCTGCTGACGCTGGTGCAAATGACAGATTGAGGATATCCCCATCATCGAACATGCCCAGTACAAAATAGTCGCCCTCTTTGGCATTGAAGCTGAAGTTGCCGTTCACATCCGTGGATGAGTAATTCCATGGGCCAGAGTCCTGCCTTATGAGCATGAGCTCCACGTCAGCCACAGGGTTCTCCATCATATCGAATACTTGACCAGATATGGTTGAGTTCTCAGGCATTGTCCTGTAAAGCGTGATGTTCATCGCGGTCATGTTGGACGCCAGGTCGACTATCGTCCGCGTTGTCGGGAAGTAGCCAGGCCCAGACTCGACATGCATGCTGAACAAGCCCGGCGTTATGTCGTCAACGTGGTAGAATCCCTCCGAATCGGTAGTGGTGTAATTGTCGCTCTCCCAATGCCAATCCAATTCTATAGACATCGTTTCGACGTCGGCTCCCGAAATCGGAAGACCGTCTTCGTCCAGGACATAACCGGAAACGTAGACCACCTCTACTGGATGGTTCAGTTCTTCGACGTCGATGTCTATGCTCAGGTTGCCGAGCAGAATCTGGTCTATCGACGTGTAGTTCGGCCACTTGTTGTAGGTGTCTGGGTTCTCGTAGAGCACGACCTCGTAGGGTCCGAGTTCTCTTTCGGTGTAGAGGTCATAGGCGTCGATGAAGGTGATGATAGTCTGCTCGTATCCTTCAATGAGGAAGCCTTCGTAGCTTTGAGGCGACATGATTTCAGTGCCGTTCTGGTTCAGTACCACTATCTCGATGGCGTATTTTGCCGTCTCGGACACACTCGTGTTGTAGAATACTTTTAGGAAATCTGTCAATCCGTCGTCGTTTACATCCAAGGGCTCCCAATCCACTTCATCATCGACGATCGAGATCACGTAAGGTTCGAAATCGGACGAATTCAGCGCATCAATCGTTGAAAGGGATCCGGACTGTGAGTACGCATCAGATGTGGAGACAGTCACGTCGGCCCAGTATGCGATGTCCTCCGAGGCGAACCCGCTGATGAGGCGGCCATCCAGTAGCAATTGGACGTCCTGGTCGTCGCCCACTTCGAGATCGTGTTCGAAGCTGGTGGATGCGAATGTCGGGCCGCTATCGAAGCTCCAGTCTGTCCAGATGGTGACCGTATCTCCGTCTATCGCATCGATTGTTGCGTTGACTCTCAGCCATTCGTACAGTCCGTTATCGTCCTCGTCGATGAGGTCCCAGGTCCACGATGGCAAGTCCAGCGTGAACGGGTTCGGCGTCTCGAACTCGTCGTGGGCATAGCCCTGCGTGTCGTAAGTTGTACTGTCGACGAGGATTGGGGGCCAAATCGACCATGAGGCATAGGATAGGTCGATTGCGATTCTGTAGGGGCCGTCTATGCCGGAGGCGTTTATGGTCCTCCCGGAGAATTCGAAATCGACCCAGACAAGGCCTGTGAACCCGTTGGACGGGTAGATGTAGCTCTGCTGCGAGGCGATCATCGTTGTGGTCGTTTCGTCCCATAGTCCTATGGCTACGACCAGGTACTCGTCGTCATCGATGTCCGTCACGTCCACAGGGATGGATATCCCGAGGAAGTTGATCCTTCCGTCACCGTCTCCGTCGATAGTGTACTCCTCTATGGATGCAGTCTCAATCGCACCGCTGAAAGCTCTTGCGTCCCCAACGACATAGAGAATCGATGCAATCATTAACACAGCGACCAACAGCGTAGCTATCTTTGAACCGTTCATATCGTTTCCCTCCTGGTGCATCCCGCTCCAGGGAGCCAGTCTCGCCGTGTATTCATTGTTGGAAATATATAAGGACAATCCAATCATCAAAGATGAGAGCGAACTCCCCATCGTCCATCGTCGATGGACGCTGCGGTGCTGGTCCACCCAGGGCGACGCGCTGTCAACGCCCTGAGAAATCAAGCCAGCGGAGCGGTTACACTTGCACTTACTCTAAATATGAAAATCATATACCCCTTATCACAAGAGGGCTCTTAGGAGGGCCGAGCATGAGAAAGTACAAGGACATTCCGCTCTGGAAGGACGTCAGCCCCAAGCAGTGGGCCGATTGGAAGTGGCAGGTGAGGAACCGGATAACCGATGTAGACACGCTCGCCAAGGTCATCAACCTCACCGGCGCGGAGAGGGAGGAGATCACCAACTCGATGAAGTACCTCAGGATGGCCATCACCCCGTACTACGCCACACTCATGGATCCCGACGACCCAGAGTGCCCGGTCAGGAGGCAGGCAGTTCCGTCCTCCAACGAGCTACACATCTCCAAGGACGACATGGAGGACACCGTCGGCGAGACGACCGACGCACCCCACGAGGGTCTGACCCACAGGTATCCCGATAGGGTCCTGCTACTGCTCACGGACCAGTGCAGCATGTACTGCAGACACTGCTGCAGGCGCCGGATCGTGGGCACGACGGACCACGC
>Ga0307379_10001303_pt1 | contig 39647 bp, 33 predicted proteins | sample UN2MG_FD_202237 | JGI IMG/M metagenome (GOLD analysis project Ga0307379, IMG submission 202237) | Soil microbial communities from Risofladan, Vaasa, Finland - UN-2 | ecosystem: Environmental > Terrestrial > Soil > Coastal area > Acid sulfate soil | place: Finland: Risofladan, Vaasa | collected...
CAACCATGCGGCAACGTACGACCCCTGCCAAGCAGATGAACGCCTCTTCCGCAGTCCGAAAGCTGGGGGAAACGGAAACCACAAGACGTCAAATCCGCACCCTCCTGGAGGAGGGGCCGCACACGGCAAAAGAGATCTCCTCCGCCGTCCACCGGTCGGAAAAAGAAGTCGGGAATCACCTCGAACACCTCCGGAAAAGTCTTCGTTCCGAGGGGCGACAGCTGGACCAGGTTCCTGCAGAGTGCCGAGGGTGCGGGTTCGTGTTCAGGAAACGGGACCGGCTCAAGGCGCCGTCCCGATGTCCCGTCTGCAAGGGAGAAGCGATCTCCGACCCGTCTTTCCGCATGGCAGGAGGTCATGACTGAGATCCGATGGGCCTGCCCCTCGAAGCGGTCCGACGTCCCGGGTCGATCCTACCCGGCCCCTTTCCCGGAGGTCGCGTGCTTTCCGACCGGCGCCAGGTAGAGGACGAACTCCTCCTCCCCGTCGAGGTGGAGAAGGGCATCGAGGGCCTCCTGATCGTACGCCGCGACCGCGCACGCCCCCGCCCCGATCGCCTCGGCGGAAAGGTACAGGTTCTGGCAGACGTGGCCGGCATCCATCGGGAGGACGCGGTGTGCGGCCGGTCCGTACCGCCACTCCATCCGGTACGGGATGACGCTCCAGAAGAACGTGACGGCCCCCTGCCCGACGAACCGCTGTCCGAAACAGGCCTCGGAGATGCGGGCGGCCAGGCCCGGTTCCGTAAACTCGAAGAGGAGGCGGTGCTCCAGCGGCAGGTAGCGGTAGATTCCTTCCTCGAGCGTCGCTACCCTCCGGCAATAGAGGTACGTCTCGAACGCGTGCCGTGCACCGGCGGATGGAACCGGGCGGAACGTCGCCTCGTCGCCGTGGCGCTCCGTAATCCCCTGGGTGGCCCAGAGGAGAAACGCGACTTCCTCGAGGGAGAGAGGCGTTTGGGCGTATCGCCGGATGCTTCGGCGGCTTCGAAGGACCCGGAGGAGGCTGGAAGTGCAGACCGAGTCGAACCGGTCCGGCACGGGGAGAGCGACCGTCCGCGCGTTCGGGGGAACGGGTTTCTGGGCAGAGGGTGGCGGGAGGCCGCGCGATTGGCCCGTGGCGCTCCAGTCGACGGTCTTGCGGATCGAGTCCTTGAGCCATCGGCGATGGGAGCGGATCAGGTCGTCCATGTTACTTCCTGCTAACGAGAATCGTTCGCCGGGCGTTGGGCATCGCATCAATACGATACGGACGGCAACCGCGCAAGGCAACCCCCTTACCAGAAGGAGGTGCAATTATGGCACGGAAATACATCGATTGCCGCGACCACCCCAGCGATGTGAAATGCACCGTGGCGCTTTCGGCGGATTCCGAGGAGGAACTGATGGAGGCCGTGATCCAGCACGTGAAAACGGTGCACAAGTACCAGATCACCCCCGAGTTCCGGGACATGATCCAGAAGGGGATGAAGGCGGGAACTCCTCCCGCGTAACGCCTCAAGTACGGGGTAATCCGGGACACCGGGGGGCATGGAATCACCGATGCGTTGATTCGGCGATGCGCCCCCCGGTGATTTCCCGTCCGCGGGAGGGCGGATGACACGGAGATTCTGGGTTCCGGCGACCGCCCTCCTTCTCTCTTCCATCCTGGTGATGACAGGGTCCGTATCGCACGACGCCATGGCGGGAATCGTCGTCCTGTCGCAATCCCCGGGCGCTTCCATCGTCGAGTGGGAAGGCCCCGCGAAGATGGGGCCCGCGGAAGAGTTTGAAACTCATTCACATCGGGACGTATCCTCCCGGTACTGGATGCGGGGAATCGTCCTCCTCCTCCTGATCCTTCTCCTCCTCTGGCTGATCTACTGGACCTTCACCGGGTGGAAGCCGATGATTTCCCGTTCCGTGGGGTTTCTGCCCGAACTCCAGGCCTGCGCGTGTCTGCAATGGTAGACGCCTTGGATCCCATGCGCCGCGAACAACCGCCGCAAGCAGGGAGATGAAACAGGCGAGAAGGAGCGAGGGCTACGAAATACGGGTGGATTTTCCCTCGACGGCCGGTCGGAGGAGGTGGGCGAGGGGGAGCGTGGCGAGGATCACCGCAGCCAGGACCGCCAACGTCGCCGGGACGCCGGCCGCGTCGGAGAGAAGACCGAAGAGCGGCGGCGCCAGCGCGCCCGTGCCGATGCCGATGGTGTAGAACAGGCCGTAGACGCGCGAGCGGCGCTCCGGCGCCACCAGTTCGGCGACCGAGCCGTACAGCACGGACGAGGTTCCGTTGAGTGCGATGCCCAGGATGGGCAGGAGGAACAGCGCCGGTGTCACGGGGAGGGCCAGGAGCAGCAGAATGCCCAGCCCCGTGGCGGTCTCGGTGACGAGGACCGTCCGGATGATGCCCCACCGCTCGGCCAGGTGCCCGCAGACGAACTTCCCCGTGGCCCCGCCTGCAAAGGTCACCCCCAACGCCAGCCACATCAGATCCATCCTCATGCCCTTGCCGAGCAGGAGGAACGGCAGCAACGTGAGAAAGACGGTTCGTGACCCGTTGTCGATGGCGTGGATCGTGGAGAGCAGCGAGAAGCCCCGCGCGTTCCGGATTCCCCACCCGTTGCCTGCGCGGTCGGCGGTCGAAGTTGCTCGAGGACCCGCGGGACTTCCCACAAGCGACGCCAGGAGGAAGAAGATGCCGACCGCGCTGGCCAGGACGACCAGCCCGATGCCCTGTGCAGCCCAGCGCCAACCCGCCCACGCGGTGACAAAGGCCACGCAGGCCGGCCAGGTCACCTTGCCCAGATCCCCCGAGAAGTTGTACGTCCCGATGGCCACGCGGCGGCGCCCCGCCTCATAGGCGCGGGAGACCATCGAGGACGATAACGGATGCTGGGTGGCGGAGCCAAGGCCGCCGATCATCAGAAACACGAGGAGCGGGACGAAACCACCCGCGGTGCCAACGCAGAAAAAACCGACGGCCGTCAGGAACGTTCCGGCGCCCAGGATGCGCGGCTCGCCCCAGCGGTCCGCCAGGTACCCCGCCGGGACCTGGAAAAGGGCGAGGGCGCCCGAGTATCCGGTGCGCAGCAGGCCTACCTGCGCGAAGGAGAGGGAGAACTCGCGCGCCCACACGGGGAAGAGAACGTACAGGAGATCGGAGCATCCGTCGTGCAGGAAGTGGATGAAGCAGCTTGCGGCGAGCGTGGCACGGGCACGCTGCGGGATCATGACGGCGATTCTTTCAACCGCCTGTCAAACTGTCAAGCCCGGGACGAGGGAAGCCGCAACTTGCGCGGATTATCCGGGAGGAGCGGTCTGCGGCGCCTCCCGCTCCTCCGCGCGCACGGTTCCAGGCAATCCGGTCACCCGCAATGGTGGCACAGGACCGGGATCTTCGACTTCCCGAGTTTCTTTGCATCGATGGCGTCGAACAGGAGGTCCTTCAGCCCGTGCGGGTGGGTCGATGTGACGATGAGGTCGCAGTGCTTGTCGGCCGTCACTTTCAGGACGCCGTCCACGGGAGATTCTCCCGTCAGGCACACGCCTTCAAACGGGACCCCAAGGTCGGCGCACGATTTCTCTGTCTTTTCAAGGAATTTGCCCGCAACGTCTTTTTGCCGCTTCTCCGCGTCCGCCATGGCTTCTTTCTGTCTTTTGCCCGCCCCGGCCCACTTTAAAGGGCCGGGATTGTAGATATCCAGGATTTCCTTCGCGGAGAGGTTTTCCATCACGTAAACCCCCGTCACCCTGGCCTCGAGGGATTTGGCCAGGAGGATGCCGACGCACGGATTGGTGTTGCATTCCGCGCACCCGTTCCTCATCAACAGGATGTGCCGGTACATTTTCCGTCCCTCCCTTCCAGCAATCCCTTCGGGATTGCCCCGCGAGGTTACCGTATTCCGCCTGCCCCAACGTCTGACGAACCTGGATGGGCGGGCTCCCGGATCGGCCTCCAAAAGATGCCGATCGTTCCATTGACGCCCATCCATCCGCCAGAACGGGAAGCACCCCATACGCCCCCCTGGCCCGGCCTCCCCCCATGCCGTCGGAAATGAATGGTGGGGATTCTGCGTTGTGGTGCTGTTCCGTCAGGCCGGGATGGAAATTCTTCCGGGTGCAGAATGAAGGAGGAACCGGGAAAACGTGGGTGGGTGACCTGCGGATAAGGGTGGATCGAGGAAAAAAAGAATCCTCGGATTGGAAAGGTAAGAATGCCCCTCCCAACCGCCCCTCCTCACCCCCCCCCGGGCTGGCATGGGCCTGCCTGAGTCCGTGTGGGATCGGGTGCCATAATTAAAATTATACTGCTCCAGTTTACGCAAGTAAAATCCACCATGGGGACGCAGCCGCGGGCGTCTTCCTTCAGCGCGGGGATCCCTTCCCTGATTCGTTGCCGTCTGACGTGCCTCTTGGAGACCTCTCCGGCATTCGCGTCATCAAGGTCGCGAACCGGCCGATTCGTCATTCGCGGCCTCTTTTGTATAATAGCGTTGGCAGACGGAATGCCGCAGGTGGCGGTGCGGATGCCGACAGGGGGGCGCGCTGTGCTGGAGCGGATGAAGGGATTGCCGGACAACGTCCTCGGCTTTGAAGCAAAGGGAGAGGTGACCGGAGCCGATTACGAGTCGGTGCTCATTCCTGCCGTCGATGAGATCCTCGCACGGCGAAAGCGTATCCGCTTCCTTTATCACCTCGGAAACGAGTTCGCGGGGTTCGATGCGAAAGCCATGTGGGACGATGCCAAGGTGGGTTTGCAGCACCTCACTGCCTGGGAGCGGATTGCCGTGGTCACCGATGTGGCGTGGATCCGGACGGCAGTGAAGGCGTTCGGTATTGTCATGCCCGGACCCGTCAAGGTTTTCGGCAACAGCGAACTGGCAGCGGCGCGGCAATGGTTGAGCGAATAAGACGGGGCAGGCAGCGGTCTGTTCTGTGCCGGGGGTGGTTTGAGGGAGTGGGAAATATGCAGCGATCCCCCTGACCCGGGTGCCGGTTGAAGAAGTGCTCGTATTCGGCTTTTCCCCCCAAAGAAAGGAGTCGAGGAATGGAGGAAATCGTCTCGAAGATGCAGGCATGGGTGGCGGCATTCGGCCTCAATATGCTTACCGCGATCCTGATCGTTGTCGTCGGACGTTGGGTGGCCAGGTTCATCCGGAACACCACCGGGAAATTAATGGCCAGCAGCAAGGTCGACGCGACACTCGCGACCTTCGTCGGGCACCTGATCTACTTCGCCCTCCTCACGTTCGTGATTCTGGCGGCACTCGCGCAACTTGGGATTCAAACGACATCGTTCATCGCCGTGATCGGCGCGGCCGGTCTGGCCGTTGGATTGGCGCTGCAAGGGTCGCTAGCGAACTTCGCCGCCGGCGTCCTGATGGTCATATTCCGTCCGTTCCAGGTCGGCGATTTCATCGAGGGCGCGGGCGTCTCGGGCATCGTGGAGGAGATGCAGATCTTCACGACGCAACTGCGCACGCCCGACAACAAGACCATCATCATTCCGAATGCGAAGATCACCGGCGACAACGTCACCAATTACACGAGGAAAGACAAGCGGCGCGTGGATCTCGTCATCGGAGTGAGCTATCGGGACGATATCGGGAAAGTGAAGGGCGTCGTCGCGGACGTTCTGAACGGCGATGAACGCGTCCTGAAGGACCCGGCCCCGACGATCGCCGTTCTGGAGCTGGGGGACAGCAGGGTCAACTTCGCCGTTCGTCCCTGGGTCAAAACGGAAGATTACTGGGATGTCTACTTCGAAACGACCGAGAAGATCAAGGAGCGGTTCGACGCAGAGGGGATTTCCATCCCGTTTCCGCAGCGGGACGTCCACCTGTATCAAGCGTAATCCGGTGGAGACGGGCAAGGTGAAATCCCTCGCAGCTCCCCGCGTGCAACGGGTCTGAAACCGGGGCAGGCCGCTGTTCGACCGATGGGAAAGGGGAGGGGGTTTCCGGGCTTGTGGCACGAACGGATCGGGTCCATCCTGCCCAACCGTTGGAAATTCCAGTGGCGCTACTGGCGCAGGGAGACCCCCTGGGACACGCAAGTCACCCCGCCCGAGGTGATGGAATTCATCGCCCGGACCGCGCCCGGAAAAGCGCTGGATCTGGGCTGCGGCACGGGCACCAATGCCGTCACCCTGGCCCGGCACGGATGGCGGGTCACGGGCGTAGATTTCATACCCAAAGCCATCCAAGCCGCCCGCGCCAGGGCCGTCCGGACCGGTGTTGCGGTCGATTTTCTTGTCGCAAGCGTAACGGACCTTCCCGCCCTGCCCGGTCCTTTCGACTACGTTCTGGACATCGGCTGCCTGCATTCCCTGAAGGCGGAAGATCGGGCGCGATACGTCACGAGCCTGTCCCGATTGCTGCGGCCGCAGGCCTGGTACATGCTCTACGCCTGGCTGCCGCGACCACGGGAAGGCGAGGTTGTCGGCATCTCCGCCGAAGAGGTCGACTCCTTGCTGCGGGCGGAGTTCGTAAACGTCCGGACGGCGACCGGGGAAGAGAACGGCAATCCCTCCGCGTGGTACTGGTTTCAGCGGCGCTGACGGGTGACCCAGCCCCCGATTCCCGGACATGCCGAAAAGTGTCATTCCCGGGAAACTTGCGGTCCCCTGGAAGGGCATCAGGTATCTTGGTTGCGGATTGGCCGGAGACCCCTGTGCTGCCCGCCCGGGGTCAAGGCTCCCTTGTTGACGCGATTCGGGATATATTGTGGAATGGTTCCATGACGTCGCCGTGAGCAGGTTGTTGCATCGTACCGCCCGAGTGGAGCCATGGCCATCCTGCCGCCCCCGCTCGCCAAGATCACCCGGCCCGTCCCAAGCGGGTGCCTGCCCAGAACGAGGCTCTTCCGCCTCGTCGACCGGAGCTGCAGGAAGGGTTCGCTGGTGTGGGTATGCGGTCCTCCGGGGTGCGGGAAATCAACCCTGGTCACTACCTACCTCGAGGCCCGGAACATTCCCGCCCTCTGGTATCGGGTCGACGCAGGGGATGACGATCTTGCCAGTTTCTTCTACTACCTCGGGGTCGCGGGAAAACGGGCGGCCCCCCGGATGCGCAAGCCCCTGCCCCTGCTGACCCCGGAATACCTGACGGGGATTCAGGAGTTTAACCGGCTTTTTTTTGAAAACCTCTTTGCCAGGTTTTCTCCGGCCCGGGCGCTGGTCTTCGACGATTACCAGGAGATCCCCGCGAAATCCACCCTTCACGATGTGATCGCAACCGGCCTCTCCCGGGCCCCCGAAGGAACGACCGTTTTTCTTGTCAGCCGCGGCGACCCTCCCCCCGCCTTTGCCCGATTCCGTGTCAACAACCGACTCGAGATCATCGGGTGGGAGGAACTCCGACTGACGCTTGCCGAGTGCGGGGAAATCGCCCGGCTCCGTGGGAAGAAGAGGCAGCCCGACAAGGGGATTCGCGATCTCCAGGAGACGACCGACGGCTGGGCGGCGGGTTTCGTGCTCATGCTGGAGGGGAGCAGGTCACGGCCCGTCGAACCCCCGCCCCTCACGGGCCGCACCCCCCGGGAGTTGGTCGACTACTTCGGGGGCGAGATTTTCGAGAGGCTGGGGAAATCCGTGCGGGCGTTTCTCCTGAAGACCGCTTTTCTGCCCGACATGACGGCAACCGCGGCGGAAGCGCTGACAGGCGAGAGGAGGGCGCCGCAACTGCTCTCGTACCTCCGCGAGAACAACCTCTTCCTGATGGAATATATGCACTCGGAGCCCCTGTACCGGTACCATCCCCTGTTCCGGAAATTTCTGCTCTCCCGGGCCCCGGATATCCTCGGGGGACAGGATACGCGTGCCATCAAGCGGCGGGCTGCCGCGCTTCTTGAGGAAGCGGATCGAGTCGAAGACGCGGCCGATCTGTTTTCCGACATCGGCGACCATGCATCCCTTGCACGATTGATCCTCGCCCACGCCGCATCCTTTCTCGCCCAGGGGAGGAACCGGATGCTGGAAGGGTGGCTGGGGCGTCTGCCGGAGAAAACCGTTCAGGAGTCCCCCTGGCTGCTGTTCTGGCTCGGAGCATGCCGCATGCCGTTTGACCCCGTCGGAAGCAGGAGCCTTACGGAGCGGTCCTTCGAACAGTTCTGGGACCGGGAGGACCCGGCGGGAACGTTTCTCTCCTGGACGCTGATCATCGACAACCTTTGCTTGTACCTGAACGATTTCAAGGCGCTGGATGCGTGGATCGACAGATTCGACAAGATTGCGGAACGGTTCCCCTCCTTCCCTTCCCCGGAGATCGAAGCGCGTGCGGTGGCGAGCATGCTCGGTGGACTGTATATGAGGCGGGTGGATCACCCGGATATCGAGGCCTGGGTGAAGAAGGCATCGGCCATGATCCTGGAATGCAAGGACATCCCGGTACGGCTTCAGGCGTCCCTGTATTTGTTCCTGTATTTCACATGGAACGGGGACTTTCCCAGCGCGCGCGGCATCATCGAGTCGACCCGTAAATGGATATCCTCTACAACCTTATATCCTCAACGGAGGATTCTGTTCCATCTGTTCGAGGCGAGACTGCACTGCGGACTCGCACAGTTTGAGGATTCGATCCGGTCCGTTGCCAAGGGGTTGGAAATAGCGCGCGCGAGCGGGATGCACCTCTGGGATTTTCTCTTGTTCTGCGAAGAGGCCTCCGCAGCCCTCGGGAGAGGAGATCTCGTTTCCGCGTCGTCATCCCTTCGGCGGATGGACCTGTTCCTAGGGACGGGCCAAACCCTCAATCAGGCCTATGTTCACCATCTCTCCTCGTGGCGCGCCGCGCTCAAAGGGGACATCCATCTTGCGTTGTCTCTCGAGAAGAAGGCGGATGCGCTGATAACCGACCTGGGCGCCCCTTGTGGAATTGCGCTGGGAGATGTGTATATGGCCAGACTCGAGAATGAAATCGGAAAGACAGAGGACGCGGCGAAGCATCTGGAGAAAGCCGAACGGATCGCGCGGGGAATGAAAAGCCCCATCCTCGAGTACCAGTGTCTCCTGGTGAAAGCCGACATCGCGTTCCTCCGGGGCGATGAGGCATCGGGCCATGCCTCTCTCAGGAAAGCGCTTTCCATCGGGAGGGAGAAGGGATATTTCCACTACGACAACTGGATTCCCTCGTTCATGACCCGCCTCTGCGTGAAAGCCCTTGAGGAGGGGATCGAGGTTCCGTACGTCCAGGAGCTCGTCCGGAAGAGGAACCTGGTGCCGGCCTCCCCGCCCCTCGAAGTCGAAACCTGGCCCTGGCCGGTCGCGGTCTACACCCTCGGACGGTTCGGGATCCTCAAGGACGGCAGGCCGCTCGCCTTTCCCCGGAAGGTGCAGAAGCGGCCTCTGGCCCTGCTCAAGGCGCTGATCGCCTTCGGGGGCAGAGCCGTCCGGGAGGAGCAGATCGCCGACGTGGTCTGGCCCGAGGTGGAAGGGGACATGGCGATCCAGTCGATGTCCGTCGCGCTGCGTCGCCTCCGCCAGTTGCTCGGTCACGAGGAGGCCGTGCGGCGCCAGGAAGGGGTTCTCGGCCTGGATCCTCGGTATTGCTGGGTGGACGCCTTCGCCTTCGAACGTCTTCTTGGTAAGGCCGCATCCCTGGGAGAGACAGGGGGGAAAGAGGGCGCCGCGAAACTGGAGGAAAAGGCACTGCTGCTGTACCGAGGGCCCTTTCTGGCGGAAGAAGCGGGACGGTCCTGGGCGGTTTCCATGCGCGAGCGTCTGCGGAGCAGGTACCTGGCGACCGTGGGCCGGCTGGGAGCCCACTGGATGCGGGCGGGGGAGTGGGAAAAGGCCCGCGTGTGCTACCAGGGGGGGGTCGACGTGGACAACCTGGCGGAGGAATTCTACCAGTCCCTGATGCGCTGCTACCTGGCCGATGGCCGAAAGGCGGAGGCGCTTGCGGTGTACGATCGCCTTGGCAAAATCTTTTCTTCCCTGGGGGTGGAACCGTCCCCGAAGACCCGGAATCTCCTGAACTCGCTCCGCTCCTCATAGAAAACTCCCCGGTCCATCCCGCGGCAAGGGTTCGAATCCGTCCCTGATCCGTAATCGCCTCCGGTTAGCCTGTCCTCAAAGGAGGATCTTCATAAGGCAGGGAGGCTGGCGTGGAGGACTACATCGTCCGGATCTATCGGCGGAAGGAAGAAAACGGGGGGCTCTTCGGCGTGGTGGAGCAGGTCGGCGTCGAGGGGCAGAAGGCATTCCGGAGCATGGAGGAGCTCGTGCGTCTTCTCCGGGGGAACCCGCAGGAAGCGGGATCCGGGTGGGACCCTGCTCATGCCGACCCGACGGGCACTCTCTCAGGCAGAAGGCAATAATCCCCGGGAGCATTCCTTTGGGAATGCGGAAGGAGGCGGAGAACATGTACAAGAACATCCTGTTGATGAGGAACGGGTGCGAGGGGTGCCCGATGAAGACCTGCCTCGGGGTGCTGCTTGCCGAATCCCTCCACGCCAAGGTGACGGCGGCCTACGTCACGGGAGACTTCACCTGGCGGGAGCTCCGGAGGTTCTACGGCCTGGACGAGTTGAAGTGGGCCGGGGTGGCCAGGGTCGGGAAGGATGCCATGGCGGTCGCCGAGGGGAGGAAAGCCGGCCTGGCGAAGGAGGCGCTGGAATCGACGGGGAGGATGTGCGCCGACAGGGGGATCCCGTGCGAGGCGGTCCACCTGTCGTGTGGATCCCCGCTGGACGGGGTGCTGAAGTTCGCGGAAGAGAAACGGTGCGACATGATCGTCACCTCGACCCATCCGCGCGGGCTGAAGGACCTCCTGTCCGACGCCATGGACGCAAAGAAACTCGGGACGTCGAAGATCCCGGTGCTGTTTCACCATGCCATCTGATCGATGGTGATCGATTCCCGGCTCGCAGGGAAGGTCATGACGAATCGGGTCTATCGGGATAACTCAAGAGGGATGCCCATTTCCTGTCAAAGGAAAGGGCAACAGAGAGGGAAAAAGAGATGAGAAAATTTATTGTCACATTTCTCCCCGCTTCGTTGCTCCTGGCGTTTCTGGCATTCATCCTGGCAACGTGCGGAGGAGGTGGTGGTGGTGGTGGAAGTTCAACTCCGGCGGCCACCTTGACCGGTCTTTCCGTTGACGGCCCGTCATCCGTGAGAGAGTACGGCACCGGCACGTACACGGCGACGGCGAGCTGGAGCGACAATTCAACAACTGCGGTTACCCCGACCTGGAGCGTCAATTCCCAGGCGGCAACCATCAGCACCAGCGGGGTGCTTTCCTGTCTGCCGATCGACAACGACCAGGCGGTGACGGTCACGGCGACCTATGCGTCCGGAGGGGTCACCGAGACGGCGACAAGGAATGTGGCCCTCACCAACATCGCGACGATTCCCTTCACCGCCCAGATGCTGTCGGGGAAAGTATTCTTCGACGAGAATATCATCCCGGGAGGGGGTTATGATTCCTCCCTTTCCATACTGAATGCCGACTTCTCTTTCGAGCAGTACAGTAACGAGTCTCCTCCTTACATGAGTGATTACGTTACAGGAACCTGGAGCATCGATGCCCCCGGGAATCTGATCGTGAATATCAGTGGGCAAGGGACGGTTACGGTGATGCTCATTTCCGATTCTGCCACGGAAATGCAGGTCCTGATCGACGATGGAACGGCAACTCCATCCACAGCGACCCTGGAGAAGACCGTACCGGTAGACAATTCGATTCTGGCCGGGAACTATACCGATGATAATGGTGACACCTGGATTTTTAACCCCAACGGGACGGGGTCCACTACTGGCGCCGGAGGGTTTACATTCACATGGTCCGTGGACTCCGGAATATTAAAGGTTGTCTTTAACAGCGGATACCACGGTTGGATGTATGCTCGCGCAAGCAGCCAGAGCGATGCGACGTCCTACACGATACTCAGGTGGGCCTTTGTTGAAATCACCCCGCAAGGTGGTTTCTACGACTTCTACGGAGGGATGGAACTGACGCGTAGATGATGGGTCGTCACTGGAAACCGTTTTCTTCCCGTAGACATAGGGGGCAGCCGAAAGGCTGCCCCCTCGCCGCAGGATGACTTTCTTCACGGACGCGCCCTTGGCTCCGCCGGAGAGGACCCTTGGATCAGGGAAACTCCCTGCGGTTGGATGCGATTCCCGATACCGAATATAATAAAACATTTACCGATCGACAAGGAGCGAGGGGATGCGCTGGAAGGACGAACGGCAGAGCGACAACGTCGAGGATCGTCGTGGGCAGGGCGGCGGGTTCGGCGGCATGTCGGCGCGCCGGGGCGGCATCGGAATCGGGGCGATCCTGGTGGCGCTGGTGGGCGGCTGGCTGCTCGGCGTCAACCCGCTGGAGATCCTCGGCCTGATCGGCGGAATGGACGGAGGGCCGGCGGTGCAGGCCCCCGCGCAGTCGGCTCCCGGCCAGCGGGGTGCATCGCCGGCCGATCCGGGCGGGCGCTTCGTGTCGACCGTGCTCGCCAGCACCGAGGACGCCTGGACCGAGGTCTTCCGTCAGGGGGGCTCCAGGTACCGACCCCCGAGGCTGGTGATGTTCACCGGCGCCACCCGGACCGCCTGCGGCCTCGGGCAATCGGCAGCCGGCCCGTTCTACTGCCCGGAGGACCAGACCGTCTACATCGATCTGGGTTTTTACGAGATGCTGCAGCGGCGCTTCAAGGCGCCGGGGGATTTCGCCCAGGCATATGTCGTGGCGCACGAGGTCGGCCACCACGTGCAGAACCAGCTCGGCACCATGGAAAAAGTGCAGTCCCGGCGGCAGCGGATGTCGGAGCGGCAGTACAACCAGCTGTCGGTCCGCCTGGAACTGCAGGCCGACTGCTACGCCGGCATCTGGGCCCGCCAATCGCAGCAGGCCAAGGGCTGGCTCGAGGAGGGGGACGTCGAGGAAGGCCTGAACGCCGCCTCGCAGATCGGCGACGACACGATGCAGAAGCGCGAGCAGGGGACGGTGGTTCCGGACGCGTTCACGCACGGGTCCTCGAGGCAGCGCGTGCACTGGTTCCGGGCCGGCATGGAAAGCGGGCAGCTGTCCGACTGCGACACGTTCGCGCGCACGGAGCCTTGAAAATCGTGCACGCCACCCCCTTCCGTCCTCCGTTGAACCATCCCCCCGCGTTATTTCTTCAAGGAGTACCCGTCGGAGAGGGTTTTCATGAAAGCTACGATGGCCTCTTCCTCCTTCCCGGTGAGGCCGAGGTTGCCAAGCTCCTCCTTGTTGAGGTTCGTTGAGACCTCGGGCTCCGGCCAGCAGTTCTCGCCGGGCCTGGGATCGCTCAGCTTCTCGCATCTGCCGAGCACGTCCCGGGTATTGTAGAAATGGACGATCTCTTTCAGGCTCTTGAAGTATCCGTTGTGTCCGAAGGCCTTGACGAAACCCGGGGAGGGCCGCCTGTCGACGTTTCTGAGCGTGGGCACCTTGAACTTCCCCATCTCGGTTTCATACCGGGATGGCTCGTATCCGGCCCCCTTCAGATAGCCGCCCAGGCCGGTATCCACGAAGGCTGCCCCGTCCGGGTTCCATTGCGCGGGCATGCCGTAGAAGGGGTTCTTCGGGTTTTTCGGAACGCCGAGGTTGTCGTACGTGAAATCGGTGAAGAGCGGGGGCGTCCCTGTACGGTCCCGTTTGCTCGGGTGGCACTCCGCGCACTTCCCCTTCCCCTCGAAGAGCTCTAGGCCCAGGATTTCCTCATCCGAGAGCTTCACCTTCTTCCCGATCCAGAGATCGAACTTTGAGCTGAAGGGGTTCGCCTCCTTCGAGCGCTCGTAGGCGGCGATGCTCTTTCCGATCCGGTCATACGCGGCGGAAACATTCTTCTCGCAGTCAAGCGATCCCTTTCCCCACACCTGTTCGAAGAGGGGAGCATAGGTTGCGTCCTTGACCTTCCTGCAGAGGGTTTTGGCGTCGGGGATGTTCTGCTCGAGCGGATTGAGAAAAGGTCCCTGTGCCTGCTCTGCAAGCGGATCCTTCAACTGTTTCCCTGTCGCTCTGCCGTCCCAGAACATGCCGCCCACCCAGACCTTCTCCTCGATGTCGAAGTGGAGGACAGGGCTGTCCCCGCCGTACGACGAGGTGGGCGGCTTCCTGTTGCCGAAGCGGCCCTTTACCGCCCCCTCGTAGGCCGCGCCTGCCTTGTTGGTCGCGTCGTGGGGGCCGGTGAAACCAACCTCGGGTGCGTGACAGGCGGCGCAGGACTGGCCTTCGGGGACCGACAGCTTTGCGTCGAAAAAGAGGTGCCTGCCCAACTGTTCCTTCGGGCTCAACGAAGTCTTTTCGGAGGCGTGCAACGGTCCGGAAAGGGAAAAAGCGGTCAGCATTGCAAGCAGGGAGATGGACCATCCATTCATGGGATGCGCCTCCTTTGACTGTTTCCGGTGGAGTTGTTTCACATCAAGCCCTGTTTGAAAGTATACGGTCCGTGTGACGGGATGCAATCCAAACCTCATGCAACCGCTGGGCGTAAAGGAGATGGGAGGGTAAGCCAAAAATTCCTGGTACGGGCACCGGCGACGGAAATACGGAGGGGTGATCCGCCTGCGATATCCACATTTCCTGTGGATCGTCTGGGGATTCCCCTGTGGATTTTCCATGCGGTTCCTGTTGCAGCGGACCCGTCATCAGACTGCCTAATTTTTGGGCGCCCGACCGGACCGCAGATTCCTTTTTATTCGGTACGCTTGGCTCAAATGTGGCTCGTGGTAAATTCCCGGGGGTGTGAAACCGGGTCGTGGGAATGGAATCAAAACAGCAATTCCCCGTATTTCTGCTCATCCGTCGGGCCGAAGGACGGGCGGCAAGAGGAGATGCCCGCGTGAAGATCGGCGTTCCGCTGACGCTCGCAGCCCTTATTGGAATCGGGTTGGTGACCGTGAGCCACGCAGCCCACCCCGCAAGCGTGGCCGATTCGATTTACGTCGGCGGCGACATCGTCACCGTCAATGATGCTCAGCCGTCGGCGCAGGCGCTGGCGGTCAAGGGGGGCAGGATCCTCGCGGTGGGCGAGCGGCAAACGATCGAGACCAAACATAAAGGCAGCAAGACCAGGGTCGTCGATCTCGCCGGGAAGACGCTGCTCCCCGGATTTTTCGACGCGCACAGCCACTACTTCAGTTCGCTGACGGTGGCCAACCAGGTCAACGTCTATGCGCCTCCCGCCGGGCCGGGGAAGGATCCGGACAGCATCGTCGCCGAGTTGGTGAAGGTTCGCGACAGGAAGAAGACCCCGAAGGGGGTGGTGATCCAGGCCTACGGGTACGACGAGAACGTCATGCCGAACGGACGCCTGCTGAACCGCGATGACCTCGACAAGGCGTTCCCGGACAACCCCGTGCTCGTCGGGCACGTGTCGATGCACGGCGCCGTGATGAATTCGGCTGCGCTGAAGAAGTGGAACATCACGGCCGCGACGAAGACGCCGCCCGGCGGCGTCATCGTCCGGAAGCCGGGCACCAACGAGCCGTACGGCCTCATCATGGAGACGGCCTATCTGCCGGTCTTCGCCTCCCTGCCCAAGCCGACGCGCAAGCAGGAGATTGAATGGTCGCGTGCCGGACAGATGCTGTATGCCGAAGCGGGGATAACGACCGTCCACGAAGGGGCGACACACGCCGAAGAGTTCGCGATCATGAAACGCGCGGCCCAAGGCGGCGCCAACATCATCGACGTCGTCGCCTATCCCTTCATCACCGACGTGGACAAGGTGCTGAAAACCGACCCGTTGAGCGGTTGGGGCAAGTACAACAAGCGTCTGAAGATCGGCGGCGTCAAGATCACGATCGACGGCTCGCCCCAGGGCAGGACCGCGTTCTTCAGCACGCCGTACCTGACGGGCGGGCCTGGCGGCGAAAAAGAGTGGCGGGGCGAACTGGCGGCGCCCAAGGAAACGATCAACCAGGCGGTCAAGAAGGTCTACGCCCTCGGCGTGCCGCTGGACCTGCACGCCAACGGGGACGCGGCCATCGACGCGTTCCTTACGGCCCACGAGTTCGCGGCGGCCGGAGACTTGACGAAGGATCGGCACGTCACCATGGTCCACGCCCAGTTCACCCGTCCGGACCAGCTCGACAAGTACGTTCAGTACAAGATCACGCCCTCCTTCTACACGCTGCACACCTACTATTTCGCCGAGGCGCACATCGCCAACCGGGGAAGGGAGCAGGCGATGTACATCAGCCCGATGCGGGACGCGATCGACAAGGGGCTGCGCGTGACCAACCACACCGACTTCGTGGTCGCTCCTCTGGACCAGATGTTCATGCTGTGGTCCGCGGTCAATCGCGTATCGCGCGGCGGCGAGGTCATCGGGGCGGACCAGCGCGTCACTCCGCTGGAGGGATTGAAAGCCATGACGATCGATGCCGCGCGCCAGCACCTCGAGGAGGCGAGCAAAGGGTCGCTGGAAGCCGGGAAATTCGCCGACCTGGTCATTCTCGACGGGAACCCTCTGAAAGTCGATCCGATGAAGATCAAGGGCATCAAGGTGGTCGAGACGATCAAGGAAGGCAGGACGATATACAGGGCCAAGTGAGCGTGGGGCAGGCAGCAGCGCGCTGCGGACGTCGCTGAAGCGGGCCGCCGCGGAACCGGAGCAGTATCCGAGTCCGGACATTCGGCACTGTACGACTGCAAAACGTTCGCGCGCACGGAGCCCCAAGGATCCCCTCTCCTTGACAAGGTAGAAAGGGAGGTTGCCGCATGATACGAGCGTCGCGTCTTCGAGACTCCCTGTTCCCCGTCGTCCTGGCTCTCGCGGCTGCTTGCCTCGTTACGGCTGCCGGTACAACCACGGTAGCGCACTCTTTGGCGGGAACGGGGGGGCAGTCCGTGGTCCAGGGAACGGCGGCGTATCGCGAGCGGATAGTTCTTCCACCGGGCGCCGTGTTCGAGGCGACGCTGGAGGATTACTCCAGGGCCGACGCGCCGGCGGACGTGCTCGGTCGCGTGCGTATGGAATCACCAGGGCAGGTGCCGATCCGGTTCGAGATCCCCTACGACCTGTCGCGCATCCAGGAGCGGCACGCATACTCCGTGCGCGGCCGCATCACCGTCGATGGGCAACTCTGGTTCACGACGGACACGGTCCATCCGGTGCTGACAAGGGGGCATCCCGGCAGAGTGGAACTTGTGCTGCGTCGCGTGTCGACATCTCCCGCCGCCGGCAAAGGGGGAAGCCCCGCCGGACTGGGCGAGCTGCCGGCGAGCTTCGAGGGTGACCTGCCGGCCGCGGACGGGCCGGGCATCCGATATCACCTGGACCTGTTCCCGGACCGGGCATTCGTGCTGCGCCTGACCTACCTCGGCCGAAAGGACGAGATCCGGCTCGACGATATCGGCAACTGGGTAATTTCGGCGGACGGCGGCACGCTCACGCTCCGGGGCGGGCGCGAGGCGCCGGTGATGTTTGCCGTCAAGGATGGCCGCACGCTGCGCAAGCTCGATCTTGCAGGCCGTGAGTTCGAGTCCAAACTCGATTACGACCTCACGCGCCGCGAGCCGTTCGAACCGATCGAGCCTCGGCTCCTTCTGCGGGGGATGTACCGTTACATGGCGGATGCCGGCATCTTCCAGGAGTGCCTGACGGGTTGGCGCCTTCCCGTCGCGCAGGAGGACGACAACGCGAAGCTGGAGGCCGCGTATACCAGGGCGCGTCGGGAGCCCGGCGAGGCGCTGCTCGTCACCCTCGAAGGGTCCCTCGCGAGCCGTCCGCGCATGGAAGGGCCTGGGATGCAACGGACGCTGGTACCCGAGCGATTCATCAGCGTGCAGCCGGGTGAGACCTGCGGGCCGCGGTATTCGGAGGCGATGCTGGAAAACACCTACGGGAGGCTGACCCGAAATCATGAATTAACGCTCTATATCCCGTTAGGGAAAAAAAACATCCATGAGATGAATGTCTACATATGAAACGTTATCTTTTTACACGATATGTTCGCCGTGTTCCTCTCGTCGGCTCCAGGAATCCATTATGGACAATTCCGGTATTCCTGTTCGTGGTACTGTTCGCCAGCTGTGCGACGACGTACACAACCTCTCCTTTCCGCCCAAAGTCGATCAACGAAGTCAGATTCCGCGACCGTTCGCAATCAAAATACGATGATGACGTTCGCGTAACGACGGCTGTGCCGACCGCTGAGGAAACCGAGGCCATCTTCGGGGCGAATCTGGCCGGAAAAGAGATACAGCCTGTATGGTTGAAAGTCGAAAACCACAGCGACAGGACATATCACGTCGTTTCCTCCGTAGTCGATCCGAACTATTTTTCCCCGAACGAGGCTTCCTTTGCGGTTCATGGAGGCCTCAATAGTACCGAACAGAAAGAGATGGAATACCATTTCCGTTCGATGACATTCAAGAATCCAATCCCGCCCAACGCGGCCGTTTCGGGCTTTATCTTTACAAATCTGGATGAGGGAGAAAAAGTAGTTCAAATCGACGCCATCGGGCTCCAGCAGGTCAAGTTTTTTACCTTTTTCGTTCAGATTCCCGGGATGCGGGTCGACTACCGAATGGTGGATTTCGAGAGTCTTTATACGGCCGATGACATCGTGGAATTGGACCGGGACGAATTGAGGGACGCCCTCGAGGAATTAACTTGTTGCACCTCGAACGCGGAGGGGACAAAATCCGGGGATCCGCTCAACCTCGTGATTGTCGGGAATTTTCACGACGTGGCTGCCGCCTTCGCCCGCCGTGGCTGGCTTCCCGCGGAAGAGACCTACTCATCGGCAATGTGGAAAACCATCAAGTCGTATCTTTTCGGTTCCCGATACAGGTATTCTCCGATTAGCTCCCTGTATTTCGACGTGCGCCACCAGGATTTCGCCCGCCAGAAGCCTCGTCACGATATCCACGAAAGGAACCACCTGCGCTTGTGGTACAGCCCGATGCGGCATGAAGGGAAACCTGTATTTGTAGGACAGGTCAGTCGGGATATCGGCGTCCGGTTTACCACGAAAACCTGGCCACCCGTCACACATAAAATCGACCCGGATGTGGACGAAGCGCGACAGTCCGTCATCGAGGATCTGCTCTTCTCCAATACGATCTCTGAAATCGGCTTCGTAAAAGGGGTTGGTCGTGCGACACCCTCGAAACCAAGAGAAAACCTTACCGGAGATCCGTACTTTACGGATGGCCTTCGCGCAGTGATCATTCTTGAACCGGGCCCCACTTCGGTGAATCAGATCCGGTCTCTCCATTGGGAAAGTCCCAATACATTTCGTTTCGGTGATTTGGACGAAGATTCGAATTCAGCCAACTGATGCCAAATCTGGAAGTTTCGGGGAAGGGCATGAAGAGGATCACAACATATCTGGTTTTCACGGTTTTGTGGACGGGCATCTTGTTCGACACGATGCCTTCGGATCTTCAAGCCGAAACACAATTCGTGACGATCGGTTCCGGCGACATCACCGGTGTCTATTATCCCGCCGGGTTGATCATCGCAAAGATGATCAATGACAAGAGGGAGGAATACGGGATCAGGGCAACGGTGGAATCGACCCGGGGATCCGTTTTCAATTTGAATGCCATCATGGCGGGTTACATGGAATTCGGCCTGGCGCAATCCGACAAGCAGTATCAGGCGGTCAATGGACTTGCCGAGTGGGAGCAGAAAGGTCCCCAGAAGGAACTGCGCTCCGTTTTCAGCCTTCACCGGGAGTCGGTGTGTCTGGTGGCTGCAGTTGATTCCGGGATCAGGACCATAGGCGACCTGAAGGGGAAGCGGGTCAACCTGGGCAACCCGGGGTCCGGACAATACCAGAACGCCATCGACGCCCTGCGGGCAGCAGGTCTCGACCCGGACCGGGATATTCTTCCCGAAAAAGTAAAGGCCGCCGAAGCCCCGCTACTTCTCCAGGACAATCGTATCGACGCATTTTTTTGTACGGTGGGACACCCGAGCGACACACTGAAAGAGGCCGTTTCCGGGTCGCGAAAAGTCCGGTTCATTCCGATCACCGGTCCCGGCATCGACAAACTGATCGCTGAAAGAAACTATTACACGAAGATCATTCTGCCGGTGGCGGAATTCTATCGAGGCTCGGAAGATACCGGGAACGTAGATACATTCGGTGTTATGGCCACCTTGTGCACCTCGTCACGCGTGCCGGACCATGTCGTTTACGTGATCACAAAGGAACTGTTCGACAACCTCGATGATTTCAGGAGATGGCATCCGGCACATGCGGGCTTGACCAGGGAAAGCATGCTCGAAGGCCTCACCGCGCCGCTCCACCCGGGCGCCGTGAAATATTTCAAGGAAACCGGCCTGATGCAATAGGAAGGGAGTTCCGATGCGCTTCCGCTTCCCCTCTTCCGATGGATCGTTTTCCAGGACCCTCTCGCCTCCGCCACGCCTGCGGCGTCTGTCCTTCCTGTCTCGGGGATTGCTGGGCATCGGTATTTCGGCTCTCTGCGCCTGCACCCCGAAGCCCATGATTCCGTATTCCGTCGATACGCCGCCGCTGATCCTGGTGCCCGCTTCCGCCGCCGGTGTCGTCGATGGCCGCTCCCGTTTCCGCGAGATCTATTGCGCGATCACGAACGAACGCGGGCTGGAACTGCCGGATTATCGACCTTGTGAAGAAGCTCTGGCGAGATTGGAGAACGAGGCGCCACCCGCGGGAGCCCCTGTCGAACTGGGAGTCAGCAAAGCCCCGCTGAGGATTATGCTGGTTCTGGGCATCGGGTCGAAATGTCTGGAAGGCGTCATCGACCTTCGAATCACCGAAATGGACCACCTCGCCGGGCTCGGTCACAAGGTCAGCATCCTGGAAGTCGAGGCTCTCTCCAGCAGCACGCGGAACGGCAGAATCATCCGGGACGCGGTCATGGCGATGCGGGATCCGGAGGAAGGGATGCCTCTGGTGCTCATGGGATACTCGAAGGGTGCCCCGGACATCCTTGAGGCGGTTGGTACCTATCCGGAATTGCAGCAACGGGTTTCCGCGGTGGTGAGTCTCGCCGGTGCGGTCGGAGGAACGCCGACGGCCAATGGATTCGACCAGTCCACGTTGAACCTGCTGCAATATCTTCCGGGCGCAAATTGTGGGCCGGGCGACGAGGGCGCACTCGAAAGTCTCAGGCCCCGGGCGCGGAAGAGGTGGTATGCAAATCACGCGTTGCCCCGAACGATCCGGTACTACTCCGTCGTTACCTATCCCGAACCGGATAAAATCTCTTCCATATTGAAATCGGGTTACGATCAGTTGAGTCAAGTCGATTCCCGCAACGACAGCCAACTGATATTTTACGATCAACTGATTCCAGACAGCGTCCTGCTGGGATACCTGAACGCGGACCACTGGGCCGTGGCCATTCCCCTCAACAGAAATGAGCCTTTCATCGCTTCAATCTTCGTCGATAAAAACGCTTTCCCCCGGGAAGTCTTGTGGGAGGCCATCGTCAGGTTTATCGAGGAGGATTTGAACAAGAGATAGATTGCGCGACCGTCGCTCCAACCGATCCGATTTTCAGGGTTTTGGATATTATTTCAAGGCGCACCGTAAGGGCATGATCATGAAAAAGAATATATTTCGGTTTCTTGTTGCGATAACCCTACTGCATCTGCCCTCCTGCGCGGCCACCCGTTCGGGTGGGGACAAACGTGCGGAGGGGGGAACGGCTCCCCGAAGCGGTATGGAAACCACGACTGTCCGGGGCACGCCATTTGGCCCCGCCGGGGAGTTTATCGGCAGCCCATACGAGGAAATCGGCATCCGCGGTTTGTTTGATGTGCATCCGCCGGAAGCCTGCCGCATCGCCGTGTTGCACAATGGGGATGCTTCCTTTGCCGCCCGCATCCAGGCCCTCAAGAAAGCGGATACCTCCGTGCGGATCCAGGCCCTGATCTTCGCCGGGGATGAGTCCGGGTTGTATGTCGCCGGGTTGTTAAAGGAGAAAAAAGCCCAGGGGTTGGATGTCAGGGTAATTGTCGATGCCGTATCCAACCCGGGCCTCCAGACACAGTGGATGTATTTCGACCTGAAACAGAACGGCATCGAAGTGGAGGGCTACGAAGCCCTCTATCTCGAATGGATAAACGAGGTGCCCGTGGCAAGCCGTGACGCTGCGGCCAGCACGACGGATCCGAACCGGCGGTATCACGAAAAGATGTGGATCATCGATGGCGAAACCGATCACGGAGTTGCCGTCGTCGGGGGCCTGAATATCGCCAACGAATATTTCCGCATCGATCCCGAAGACCCCGGCCATTACTGGCGGGACCAGGACGTGATCGTGAAGGGCGATGCCGTCAAGGACATGGTGGCGACATTCGAACGCAATTTCGAGTATTTCAAGGAAGTAAAGGAAAGCCGGGGCATTTTCAACACGGATAAATACTGGGAAGCGACCCGATATGTACTGGCCCAAACCGGGCGAGTGCCCGTTGACCTCGTCACCGATGAGCGGTTGAACAGGAATGTCCTTGGTTTTTCCGCTAAAGAACTTGACCTCAAATATGAAGGAGCGAAGTGTCGATTTTTCCAGAACCGACCGAGGTTTGGGGAAACGTATATTGAACAGGTCTATCATCAATCGATCAGGGAATCGAAAAGCGAAATCCTGATCGCCAATGCGTATTTCGTTGCCTCAAGAGCCTTCATCGATACCGTAAAGGACGCCGCTCGCAGGTGCGTGAAAGCAATCATAGTGACCAACAGTCCCGAGACAAACGATTTGCCGATGCTGAATATCGTGGGGCGCAGGTACTACGAGGATATTTTGGCCGTGAATCTTGAACCCGTTGTGCAGTCGTGCGATGGAGGGGGCGTGCAGATCTGGGAATGGCAGGGACGTCGAACCGGTGCGGGGAAAGTGACCGACGGTACGATACATGCAAAATATGCCGTTTTCGATCGCCGCGTCTCGCTTGTCGGATCGTACAATTTGGATCCCCGCAGCAGGACGCTCAACAACGAAACGGCAATCGTGTTCGAAAATGAGGCCTTGTCCCGGCAGTTGGCGGAAATGTTCTACAAGAACGATCTAGATTTCAGCAGGCAGATAACCTTTGAAGAGTCCAGGGCGTTTCCCGAAGCAACGGATGCGATCTACAAGTTGGAGAAAGAGTTAGGGATACTTCTCGAGGACTTCCTCTGATCTTTTTCCCTCAGCCTCCGGTGATCAGGGCATCGGGGATTTCGTACCGCTCCTCGTGATCGAAGGTGACGATGGTCAGATCCTCTTTGCGTGTGGACGTTAACGGATTTTGCGAATCCGAAGCGACGGGTTTTCCCCCCACGAACAGGATGCTCCGCTTGAGACCGCTCGCCGGACGGATCTCGACAGTGGCCGTGCCGTCGAAGCCGCGGCGTATGACGAATGCCTCGCACGTCTGCACCCTGGACTCGTAGATGGGGACACAAGTGACGCTTGCCGAGGCATGGAACGGCGTTCCGGGAAATGTTGCGTCAATGGAAGCCGGGATGGGCTCAAGGGCCTTTCCTTCTATGCGGATGGTCAATGCGTAGTCGCTGGATTCGTTGCGCCGCGCTGCACTGCGCATCAAGTACACACGAATCGCATACACACCGTCGGTCGCCAGCACATTCTCGAAATGATTTCCGGAGGTGGAACCGACGAAAATGGCCACGTCATTCGACCCTGGCGGAAGAACGTTGAAACAGGCCGACAGACCGCGCGGCTTGAAGGTTACGGCCAATGTCTGTCCCGCTCCGGCACGCAATCGATAGTCCACGGTCTGGCGACCTTTGATCCTGCCCGTGATCGTGGCGCCGGATTCACCCTCCTTGAAATGAACCTCTTCCTTGCGGATGTCACCGGCGGCACCAGCGACAGCGCAAAAAACAACCATCCAGACCAAGCTGGCCATCAAGGCTCTCATTGGCAACCTCCATGACAACCCGTCGGTTTCGCGGGCCAACCTTCCGGTCGGCAGTTCAACTATGCTCGCCCCCATGGGAACGATGATCTCGGCGGAAGTCGCCCGCCGGTTTGCCCGAGGGCCTCGGCGATGCGCAACCCCTCGTTCCACTTGGCCATACGCTCCGAGCGCGAGAAGGAACCTACCTTGAGTTGCTTCGCCCCCCAGCCCACGGCAAGATGAACGATGGTGACGTCCTCGGTTTCGCCCGAACGGGCCGACACGATGCTTTCCCATCCGGCCGCGCGGGCGGCATCGAGCGCGGCGCGGGTCTCGGTCAGCGTGCCGGCCTGATTCGGCTTGATCAGTGCCGTGTTGCACGCCCCGAATTCATGCGCACGCGCGATGCGTGCCGCGTTGGTACAGATGAAATCGTCCGCCACCACTTCGATGCGGTCACCGGCCGCGCGGGTAAAACGCCGCATCCCTTCGGGGTCGTCCTCGCCGAGCGGATCCTCGATCGAGACGATGGGGTAGCGCGAAAGCCAGCCGAGCAGGATCTCCGAAAGGCCATTGGAGTCGATACGACGGGCATCGCGGGCGAGCGTGTACTGCCCGTCGCGGCCGAAGTTCGAGGCCGCGATGTCGAGCGAGATCGCCACATCCTGGCCGGGGGTGTAACCGGCCCGCTCTATCGCGCGAAGCAGGAATTCGAGCGCCTTCTCGTTGCTGTCGAAGGCCGGCCAGTAGCCGCCTTCGTCGGCGACCCCTCCGAGGAGGCCGGCCTCGCGCATCAGCGCGCCGGCGGCTCGATAGATCTCCGCGGTCCATTCGAGCGACTGGGCGTAGTCGGTAGCGCCTACCGCGATGACCATGAAGTCCTGCACGTCCACTCGGCGTCCCGCATGCGCTCCCCCGCCGAAAATCTGGATCTCGGGCAGCGGCAGATAAAAGTCGCCCCGACCCTCCGCGAGGTGCCGCCACAGCGGCAGACCGCGGGCTGCCGCGGCCGCGTGCGCGATCGCCATCGAGGTGGCGACGATGGCGTTACCGCCCAGGCGTCCCTTGTTGACGGTGCCATCGAGTGCGATCAATGCCGCGTCGAGACCCGCCTGGTCCATTGACTCGCGCCCTGCGAGCAGGCCGGCAATCTCGCCGTTGACCGCGGCCAGGGCGGCCTGAACGTCGTAGCCGCCGAAGGCGGTGCCGCCGTCGCGCAGGTCCACCGCCTCGCCGCTCCCGGTGGAAGCCCCGGCCGGTGCGATGGACCGGCCCAACGTGCCCCCGGAGAGCCCGATCTCGACCTCGACCGTCGGCCGGCCGCGGGAATCCCAGACGCGACGCCCGGTGACCGAGGCGATGCGGGTGTTCATTTCCCGAGTTCCCTTTTCCACGCGGTCAGCACGTCGGCGAGGCGTGCGGGCGGCGATTTGATGAGAGGACGGGCGCATCCGCGGATCTTTGTGCGCTCCCCCCCGGTCTTGATATATTCGGCGGGCGACTTCCCGTCCACGCGCGCCAGAAGGAGCGCAGGCAAAAGGCTCGCCGCGCGCGCTTCGAGCGCGGCCACCGGCTCCCAGCCGACGGCGGCCAGATAGGTTTCGGCGAGGGCCTCGAAGCAGGCCATGAAGCCCTCGCGCGTCGCCGGTCTCCACAGGCACTTGAGCAGCAGGTGGTTGAGGCAGAAGGCCAGGTCGAAGGCCGGGTCGCCCATGCAGGCACACTCGGCATCCAGGAATACCGGCCCCCGCGGACCGAGCAGGATGTTCTTCGGGCTGACGTCGCCGTGCACCATGGCAATACGGAGCGATCCCGTGCGCCGGCTGAGCGCCGACAGCGTGTCGTTCAGATCGGGGTGGGCCGCAGCGGTAGCCTCAAGGTAAGGCTCAAGGCGGATCGCGTGGAAGATGCCGTTGGGTGGGAACTGCGCCGCCACGGCCGGATTGCCCGCCGTCGCGGCGTGGATGCGGACCAGCCGGCGGGCCACCTCGGCGGCATCGGCCGGCTCGGCGCGTCCGTCGCGCAAAGCGGTCTTCCACAGATGGTGCTGGCCGGGATCGAGAAAACTCATCGCAAACAGCATTTCGGATTCGTCGTGGTGCAGGATTTCGGGCACCGCGCCGGGCAAAATGCCATGCGCGATGCGGTACCAGGCCACCTCGTAGCGGTTGCGTTCCACGGGCGCCTGCCAGTCGGCTGCGACCTTGAGCCTGGCCCGCGCACGCTTTACGCAGAAGATTCGCCCGGGGGTCTCGACTTTCCAGATGTCCGACGACACGCCGCCGGCGAGGGCCTCGAAGCGCGCTTCTTCCGCGGAGGCGATCAGACCGGCGCCACGCAGCGCGGCAACCACGCGCGCATCGGGTTGCGGGTCGTCCACAGGGATGTGACTCACACGCATCTCTCTTGATCCCGGTTTTGGCTGAATTATATCGCGCAAACCTCCGCCCTTTCCGGGCGAAAAAGGGTTTTCGCGAAACCGCTTGGGATGCGGGATCATCTGAATGACATGCCAAATATGGAGAATTACACGTTTCGCTGCGAGGCGGACAGCAACGTCGAGTCTCAGGCGAGCGCTCCGTCGGGGGAGCCCGCCGTCTATCTGCCACCGCACGGCTGGTGCGGCTGATTCACCCAAGGGAGGAACAAGAGATGGAAAGGAATCGGACAGGAAGAACTGGAATTCGGGCATGCGCATTCGCAACGATCCTCGCGGTAATGTCCCTCGTTGCCGCTGGGCCAGGAGCGATGGCGGCGGACAAGGAGGACGCACAGGGAATCGTCGATAATGCGCGCGTCGCCTTCGGCGGATTCCTGCGGGATGACAATTACAGTTGGATGCGCGACCACATCAAGGACGCAAAAGGGGTATTGATCTATCCGCAGGTGCTCAAGGCGGGATTCATCTGGGGGGGGTCGGGCGGAACCGGTGTCCTCCTGTTGAAGGATGGCAAGACCGGGGATTGGAGCAACCCCGCCTTTTACACGATGGGCTCGGTGACCTTCGGCCTGCAGATCGGCGGGGAATCGGCGGAGGTCGTCCTGCTGGTGATGAGCCAGAAAGGAGTGGACTCGCTGCTCACCTCGAAATTCAAACTGGGTGGAGACGCCTCGGTCGCCCTCGGACCGGTGGGCGGCGGGGCGAAGTCGGATGTCACCACCGATTTTCTTTCGTTTTCGAAGTCGAAAGGGCTCTACGCCGGGATGAACCTCGAGGGGTCGTACATCAGCGTGCGGGAAAACCTCAACAAGGAATATTACGGCAAGGCAGTCACCCCCGTGGACATCGTCGTAAAGCAATCGGTCAGCAACAAGGGGTCGGACGCTTTGAGAGAAGAGCTCAGGAAAGCGAAGTAGGCCGGGGCGATCCGGCCGCTTCCAAGGCGGCCGGGTCGCCGAAGGAACTCGCTTAGGCGCGAACCGGCGCCGACCGCCGATTTTTGCGATGTGCAGGCCTGACGCCAGCAGCGCCGACTCCTCGCTGTAGTTGGTGGCGCCGGTCAGGGGTGTTATTGAACGCGAAATTGGACCGCAATCCCCGTGCGAACAACCGATATTTTCTTCGGGAAATCGGGGTATTGCAGAAACGTTGTTGACGAGGGAATCCCCTTTTCCTGTGTGAGAGGTCTCAAGGCAGCAAGCCAGCCGCGGGGAGTTCCCGGGGAGCGGAGTGGGGGTATAATGCCTCGTGTCCCGCTATCCTCGCGATCGCGGGTATCGGGGACTGGGGCCATGCGGCCCGTACGCTTCTCGTGGAGGCCACCATGGAATACCGACGACTCGGCAACACCGGTCTCACCGTCTCTCGAATCTGCCTCGGTTGCATGAGCTACGGAGATCCCGCCGCGACAGTGGCGGGATCGACTCTGCGCTGGGAGTGGGCGCTGAGGGAGGACGAATCGCGGCCGTTCTTCAAGCGCGCCATCGAGCTCGGCGTCAACTTCTTCGACACGGCCAACGTCTACTGCTTCGGGGCAAGCGAGGAGATCACCGGCCGCGCGCTGCGCGAGTTCGCTCGCCGCGAAGAGGTCGTCATCGCCACCAAGGTCTGGGGGGTGATGCGCCCCGGCCCAAACGGCGGAGGTCTCTCGCGCAAGGCGATCCTCCACGAAATCGACGCGAGCCTGAAGCGGCTCGGGACGGACTACGTCGACCTCTACCAGATTCATCGCTGGGATGACGCGACGCCGATCGAGGAGACGATGGAGGCGCTTCACGACGTCGTCCGCATGGGGAAGGCGCGGTACCTCGGCGCGTCGTCCATGCGCGCCTGGCAATTCGCCAAGGCGCAGCACGTGGCCGAGAAACACGGATGGACACGATTCGTGTCGATGCAGAACCACTACAACCTCCTCTACCGCGAGGAGGAGCGCGAGATGGTGCCCCTCTGCCGCGACCAGGGAGTCGGGTTGCTCCCGTGGAGCCCTCTCGCGCGAGGTGCCCTGGCACGTGCGCCGGAGGCGAAGGGAACGAGCCGGTCGGGGACGGATCGCGTTATCAAGATCCTGTATTCGTCGATGCCCGAGGCGGACCAGCGGGTGCTCGCCGGGGTCGACAAGTTGGCGAAGACCCGCAACCTGCCTCACGCCCAGATCGCCCTGGCCTGGCTGCTCCGGAATGACGCCGTGACAGCCCCCATAATCGGCGCGACGAAGATGGAGCACCTCGAGGTGGCGGTGGGGGCGCTCGGCGTTCCACTCTCCGGCGACGAGGTCACGGCACTGGAGGCGCCGTACGTGGCACACCCCGTAGCGCCATAGCCTCGAGTTTTCGACCGAAAGTAATCGTCCGTGCCCCTTGTAAAGAGCGGAAACTCCCACGAACGGGAACGAGCGGATGGTGATAAGGATCGGGGGGTAGGTCACCATGCAATCATTTGACGGGTTCGCCGAACATTATGACAACTGGTTCAACACCGGGATGGGAAGGTATGTTCTTCATTACGAAAAAGAACTGGTCCTGGAGCTTGCAGCGCCAAAGCCCGGAGACAAGGTCCTGGACATAGGGATCGGGACCGGTATTTTCGCCTTGGAACTGATGAAATACAAGACGGAGATTACCGGGATCGATGTGTCCGAAAAAATGCTCGATATCGCGAGATCGAAGGGATTGACCAATGTCTCTGTCGGTGATGCCGTATCCCTCGACTTTCCGGATGAGAGTTTCGACCTCGTCATATCCATAACGGCGCTGGAGTTCATAAAGGAATACGAAAAGGTGGTATCCGAAATGCTGAGGGTATGCAGAAAAGGGGGCAGGGTCGTGGTAGGCACGCTCGGTTCGGGTTCGTTATGGGCACTCAAGAGGAGCAGGGCAGCGCGAAAAGATGCCGGCTCCATATTCAGGGATGCAAGGTTTTATTCCTTCAGGGAGCTGAAACGCGTGGCGGAAAAGTTCGGATACAAAACCGTTGTAAAGGGCGCCGTTTTTGCTTTGCCGTTTGACAACGCGTTCTGCGTATTCACCGGAAGACTGATAGAAAAGATATGCCAGTCCCTCATCCCTTCCCGGGGGGCTTTTCTGGTCTTCCGGATAGAGAAAACCTGACAGGATTCCATGCCGTCGGTGGAGCGTGGACATGGAGCCCGGGCGCGACCCGGCTCCAACGAATTTTGGACCGCACGGACCGCAAGCCCCGCGCAAACAGGTGCCATTTTCGGGGTGAACGAGGGGTTACCCCCGGCTGCTGTGGACGTTGGAAACCCCTTGCCGTATAATGATTTTCCTCTCAGACGCGTCCTTAGCTCAACTGGATGGAGCACTCGGATGCGAAGGAGCGACAGGACGGGACGCCCTGGTGGAACGTATCGGCATGGTTGGAGGCGACCATGCTCGTGAATGTTCCCTTTTCCTTTTCCGTTGGACCACCCGTCAATCTCCTCCCGCGGCAACGCCGACGTCGTCTTTCTTGTTTCCCTTGGATCATTCCGGTGATTGGCATTACGGTTCTATTCGGTTGCACCCCGACACCGATGATTCCGTATTCCGTCGCAACACCGCCCCTGATCCTGGTCCCGGCGTCCGAGGCCGGTGTCGTCGACGGCCGGTCCCGTTTCCGTGAAATCTACTGTGCGATTACCAACGAACGCGGTCGGGAATTGCCGGATTATCGTCCTTGCGAAGAAGCGCTGGTAAGGTTGAACAACGAGCCACCACCCACGGGCGCCCCGGTTGACCTGGGGTTTAGCAAATCTCCGCTCCGGGTAGTCTTCGTGCCCGGGCTTGGGACGAAATGTGTCGAGGGCTTCATCGGTTTTCAGGGGACGGTCTTTAATCACCTCGCCCGGTTCGGACACGAGGCCAGCATCCTTATGGTTGAGCCTCTCTCCAGCAGTGCCCGGAATGGCGGCATCATTCGCGATGCGGTCATGAGTATGCCCGAGCCAACGGATGGTGTGCGCCTGGTGCTCATGGGATACTCGAAGGGCGCCCCGGACATCCTGGAGGCGGTCGGCACCTATCCGGAGTTACAGCAACGGGTGGCAGCGGTGGTGAGTGTCGCCGGGGCGGTCGGCGGATCGCCTGCGGCCAACACCGTGGAACAGTCCACGCTGGACCTGGTGCGACATTTGCCGGGTGCCGAATGCGATCCCGGCGACGATGGCGCGCTCGAAAGCCTCAGGCCGGGGGTGCGACAAAGTTGGTATGCAAACCACTCCCTGCCGAAATCGATCCGGTACTACTCGGTGATCACCTTTCCCGATGCCGATCACATCTCTTTCATTTTGAAATCGGGTTACGACAAGTTGAGCCAGGTCGATTCCCGCAACGACAGCCAACTGATATTTTACGACCAGTTGATTCCTGGCAGTGTCCTGGTGGGTTACCTGAACGCGGACCACTGGGCCGTGGCCGTTCCGATCAACAGGAATCACCCGTTCATCGCGTCGAACTTCGTCGACAAGAACGCCTTCCCGCGGGAAGTCCTGGCGGAGGCAATCCTCAGGTTTGTCGAAGAGGATTTACACCGCGCAAGGTGATCGGCATGGGGAAATCCGTCCTGCGATGCAATCCGGTGTTTGGTCTCTGCCTCGCCTTGGCGTTGGCGGTTTCGGGCTGCGCCTCCCACTTCTCGCCGCGCCCGATCGCCGGGGTGCCTTTCAAGACGCGCGCGCAGACGCAGGTCCAGGACGGGCTGACGGTAACCGTCGCCGTTCCTACGGCCGAAGAGGTGGAAGCGATCTACGGTGTCGACCTGGCCGAGAAGGGAATGCAGGCGGTGTGGATCCAGGTGAAGAACGGGGAGAACGTTCCCTACTGGTTCCTCCCGTCGGGTCTCGACCCGACGTACTTCTCCGCGTCGGAGGCGGCCCACGCCTTCCGTTCCTCGGACGAAAAGAACCAGGCCGTCCTCGACCACTTTCAGGATCTCCAGTTCAAAAATCCCATCCATCCGGGAGCCACTGCATCGGGTTTCCTCGTCGTCCATCGCGACGAGGGTTATAAAGCGGTCGACGTCGACCTCATCTCCCGGGCAAAGGCCCATAGCTTCACGTACATCGTCCCCGACCCGACATTCAAGGGGGACTACACCCTCGTGGATTTCACCACGCTGTACGCCGACGGGGAGATCGTGAAGATCGAGGAAGAGGAAGCGCTGCGGCGCGAACTCGAAAAGCTTCCCTGCTGCGCCGCCAACAAAGGCGGCACCGGGTACGGGGACCCACTGAATCTGGTGTTCGTCGGCAACAACGAGGACCTCTTCCCCGCGTACGTCCGACGCGGATGGCACGGGACGGAAATCCTCTGGTCGAAGGCAGCCTGGCGTACCTTCAAATCGTTTCTGGTCGGGGGACGCTACCGGTATTCCCCCGTCAGCCCGCTTTATTTCCACGGGCGTCGCCAGGACCTGGCAGCCCAGAAGGCCCGGGGCAACATCCACCAGCGCAATCACCTGCGGATGTGGCTTACCCCGCTGCGCTTCCGGGGCAAGAATGTCTGGGTGGGCCAGATCAGCCGGGACATCGGCGTGAAGTTCACGCTCAAGACGCCAACCCTGACCACGCACGTGATCGATCCCAACGTGGACGAGGCGAGGCGGTATCTCCTCGAGGATCTGGCATACTCCCAGGCGCTTGCCCGCATCGTCTTCGTGAAGGGGGTCGGAGAGGCGAGCCGGGAAGCCCCGCGATTCAACCTCGTCGGGGACCCCTACTTCACGGACGGGCTGCGCGCGGTGATGTTTTTCGAGCCGAGGCCCCGCACGCTGGGCGACCTGGATCCCATCGGCGACTGGGAGGTGCCGCCCGGAAGACGGACCGGCTCGAAAATACGGGGGATGTTCGATGCTTCCCAATAAGGTCGAAACGAGGAAAGCGGGGAGCCGGCCTGCAGCGGGCGAAACTTTTGCGGGCGGACCATCGGGAACGCCACGACTGCTCCCCGGGCCGCGCTTTGCCCGTGCAGTCATGGTCCTGTTTCTCGTGTTGCTCCTGGGCGCCTGCGCCACCCCCTACCGGCGGCCTGACCCCGTCGACGACACCGCGTTGCGGGCGCGCGCCAAGACGGTTGCCGAGGAAGGCATCCGCGTATCCGGAACGATACCAAGCCCGGAGGAAAGCCGGACCATTTTCGGGATCGACCTGGAGAAGAAAGGCATCCAGCCTCTTTGGCTGGAAATCGAGAACGATACGGACCGGCTCCTCTTTTTCCTGCCGACGGGGCTGGACCCCTGGTATTTTTCTCCGCTCGAGGTCTCCTTCGGGTACCATGCGCGGTTCTCCGACGACGCCAATGCGCAGCTCGATGAGCACATCCAGAGTCTGCACCACAGGTTGGTCATCGACCCGCACTCGAAGGAATCGGGCTTCGTCTACACGAACAAGGATGAATACAACAAGTTCGTCAGTGTGGATCTGGTCGGCCGGGAGTGGAACAAGTCCCTCACCCTGATCGTCCCGACTCCGGCCGCCGAAGTTGGTGCAGAAGAGTCCTGGGATCGCTTGTTCCAAAAGGTTGCCCGATCCGGCATGGTTGAGACCGACGACGAGTCGCGTCTGCGCGGGCTGCTCGAGCAGCTGCCGTGCTGCACGGCGGGCAAGGAGGGGGTGCAGGGGGAACCTCTTAACCTCGTGCTGATCGGAGGGGCCCGGAACATGGTCCCCGCCTTCATTCGCCGGAACTTCCGCCAAACGCCGACCGAACCCCGGTATCTCTTCCAGCGAACGCAGGACTACTCCGTCGGCATGCGGGATCTCTGGGTTGCAGCGCAGCCGCACCTCCTGCGCGTGTGGCTGACGACGATCCGCTTCCGGGGCGAGCCCGTCTGGGTCGCCCAGGTGAGCAGTCCCCTGGGGGGGCGATTCGCCCCCAGGGAGGACGACGGTGCGGCCCAACGCATCGACCCCGACGTGGATGAGGCCCGAAACGACCTGGTCCAGGATCTCATCTTTTCGGAGAGCGTTGCAAAGATCGGTTTCGTCCAGGGAGTGGGGCAGGTCATGGCGTCGAGCCCGCGGACGACTCCGGGCGGCGGGACGTATCACACCGACGGACTGCGGGCCGTCCTCATTTTCGAGCCGCGATATGTTCCTCTATCCGCGATCGAGTTCCTGGAGTGGGAGCGGCTCGTCGATCACTACCGGCAGCAGGTCGGCAGCGGAGAATCGAAAACCGGTCCCTGAACCGACGGTCGCACGGGGCGGAGGTTGCGCCCGGGCAGGCCGCCTTCGCGGCGCAGCGCGCGCCCGGGCGCAACCCGAAACGACTAGCGCGGCGGGGCCTTCGGCCAGGACTTATCCAAAATGGAATCCTTTCCCTAGAAAGCAGAACCCGTTTTAAAGCCAAATATATACGGTGCGGACAATCTTACAGTAGTAACCGATTTAACTTTATCGGCAACTGTAACGGTGTAATCGGTAAGAGGAGCAAACGGAGTGCCGGGTGTAAAAGTTGCCGTTTTCGTCGTGGAGTTGTACGAAATCACTCCTGGAAGATTCCCAAGGAAACTGCTTACGGTTATCGCGCCTACCAGTGTGGCAGGTTCCACATCCTGGCTAAAGGTTACTGTAATGGTGTTTCCTAAAGGGACTTCCGTTGCATTGTTTGTCGGAGTTGTGGAAACAACTCGAAAGGAGGGAGGAGATGCGGTGGTGAAACTTGCAATCGACCCATTCGCCGGTCCCGTTGCGTTGGAAGCGGCCACACGATAGTAGTAGGTTGTCCCGGAGCTCAATCCAGACAGAGTCGCCATAACTGACTGGGAATCTGTCCCGGCCCCTAACGCTTGGGCGGATGACGTGTCGAAGGTGGCCAGGCTTGCGCTGGTTCCCCACTCAAACCACGCGTCGGTTGACAGGCCGTTCGGATTCACGTTCCCGTTCAGCGTTGCACCGGTTTCCCCAACCTCCGTTGCCGCAAGCGTCGTTACCGTCGGCGCTGCGCCGGGGAGGAAACTCAGGATGGCGCCTTTGCCCGTCCCTGATCCGTTGCTGGCTGCAACACGGTAATAGTAGGTGGTTCCGGTGGTAAGTCCGGTCAGTGCCTGATTGATGGTTTGAGATATAGTCCCCGACCCCACCGCTTGCGTTCCCGTTGTGCTGTACCCGGCGAGAGTCGGGTCCGTTCCCCATTCGAACCATGCATCGGTTGCGAGACCGTTGGGGATTACACTTCCATTCAGCGTAGCGCCGGTCGCCCCGACCGATGTCGCCGCAATCGTTGTAACCGCGGGAGGGCTGGCAGGAGACGCAGTTGTAAAACTCATGATCTGGCCTTCTGAATACCCCCCGCTGTTTTCCGCACAGACACGAAAGTAGTAAATCGTCCCCGGCGCCAAAACGCTCAAGGTCGTACTTGCCGATTGGGCAATCAATCCATTCCCTGCATCCTGTTTGGGAGAACTTGAAGGTGTCTGAAGACCGGGATCTTTGCCGTACTCAAACCAGGCCTGGGTGGCAAGGCCGTTAGGATTTACGGTGCCATTCAGGGTGGCGCTATTTTCGGTTATGGATGTGGCCGCAACGGATGTGGCGATGGGAGCCGCGCCGGGGCTACTGGTGGATTCCCCTCCACCTCCGCCACCACCACAAGATGACAGAAGGGACATCAGAAGCAATGAAAGGAATGGGAAGAAAGTGACCCTTCTCATGGTTCCTCCTGGTTTGGAGGTTCGCGTCATCTTGTGGCGCTGCGCACGCCCGAGCGGAACCCGTCAGCACTAGCGCGGCGAGGTGATCGGCACGCGGGTCACGTACACCCCGGCCATACCGTCTTCCTCGGTGCCGCCTTCGACACCCATCCTCGCGTTGATCGCCAGCCAGTCGCCGCGCAGCCCTTCCCGTTCGAGGCCCAGTTCCCTGATCTTTGATATATCTCCCGCCGGAGGAGCATACTCCGTGTCGAGATTCGTCCCGTCCATGATCGTGTCCAGGACGGTGACCAAAGAACACTTCGCCGGATTGCTGCAGATATTGAGGTAGATTCCCGACCGGTCTGCGGAAGAAGCCTTGAACGCGGTGGAACCGTTGGAAACCGCCACGAACGACGAGGAGCGCCACCGCGCCGGCTCGCCGTCGTCCTCGGCGCCCTCCTGCCCGTGTCCCATCATCCCGGTGCAGGGGGGCTTCCCGGAGTAGTTCCAGAAGACGAAATCGTTGAAGGCGTCTCCGGTCTTCGCCACCACCCACAGGGTCTGGGCTTCCGTGTCGTAGAGAAAGACCCCCTGGTGTACCGGGACTTTCTTCTTCTGATAGCAGTCCGTCCCGTCGCAGGTGCTGTCCGGATCTTTTGCGGTCACATCTGTAGGGGACCCGTTCTCGTAGCAGATCAGATTTCGATTGCAATAGGCCCTGCGGTCCTTGTTCCCCTCCGTCGGGCATTTGAGGGTCACGGTCCGGGTCTCCGTCCCCCAGGCGCCCCAGAACCCCACGTACCGCCCGTCGAACGCGACGGCTTCCCCGAGGCGGTTGAAGGTATCCGTACGGGTCCCTCCGGGGACCTTCGCGCCGATGCCGACGAGCCGCTTGAGGGTTTGCGGTTTTCGGAGATCCACCATGTACAGTCCGCCCAGGGTAGGGCTCTGCTCGTTGTCGAATCCTGCAAACACGGCCAACTGTCCGGCCGCGCTCGGCGGGGAGGTGGAGCCGAAGATGGTGGATTTGCTGCCGGGGATGACGGTGCCCGTGTTGTTGGCGATCAGCATCACGGGGGACGTCCCGCCGGCAACCGCATCCTTGAGGTCGCGGTAGAACACCCCGGTCTTGCCTGCGCCGTCCACCGTGTAGTTCCCCTTGAACACGATTGTGCTGCCGTTGGTCACTGAGGGCGCCCCGGGGAAGACGTCGAACGGGGTCCCGGCGGGTGCGCCGGGAACCTCGAAGAAGCCGAACTCGGCGAGGACGCCGATCTTGGATGCCCCGGTGATGAGGGTGCCGAACGGGTTCGCGTAGATCCCCGTGGTTCCATAGGCCCCGTCATAAGCGGCCTCCTCGGAGATAAACCACATCGGCTGGTGGTTCCCGCGGGTGGCGATGGTGTCGGACCCCATGTCGATGCGCGGGAAGGACGGGGTCTCGACGAATTTGGTGCCTGAGTTGTTGGGGTACGGAACCTCGGTCGTCCGGTCGAGGATCTTGACGATGGGGTTTTCCGGGCCGTCACCGAGGGACATGTCGCGCGTGTAGATGCCGTGAGTCGCCGGCATACCCCCGCCGCCTGTACTGCGCGCCCGGATGACGACCCGCCCGGCCGCGTTCACCGACGGCTGGTTGTAGCTGTTGAATTTTCGATTGGATGGAGCTTCCGGCATTGTGTCGTTGTTGTTCACCACCGTGGTCCATTCGAAGGACGCTGCCGGCAGCGGCGGGGCGGCGTAGACGGAAGCGGAAACGGCGACCATAACCATCGCGACCAGCGCGAGGGCCGGTACCCGGAAGTTTCTCGGAACCATCTCTTCCCTCCCTTCATTCCGATAATGGGGCCGCCCGAACGCGGGCGGCCCCGGTAATCTGCTTAGTAGTCGACAACGGGCACCCGCCAGTTGTGCAGGTACCAGATCGTCTTGCGCGCGTCCTCGGCGGCCTGCGCGAACCAGTTCGCGCCCCCGCACCCGTGAATATTGCCCGCATCCCAATCCTCGTACACGGGATTATTGGTTCCCGGGGAAACCTTGTTGTCCGCGTTGCTGCAGACATAAGGCTCCGGACTTCCATCCCGGCACACGGTGATTGCAATCTCGTCCAGATTGACCCCGGGAGGCGAACCGCCGAATACGGGCACGTATGCCGACTGGAAGACACTTGTCCCTGCTGCGGTGAGGAGCGATACCGTGGTATCCGTGCCGTCCTTGGCCGCATCGTAATACCTCGTGTAGCCAAACCAGTTATTGTCCCCCACCCCCCCGGGGGACACCGTGAACGGGAAGTAGTTGATGGTAAGGGTCTTCACCTTCCGCACCGTGTTGTAGGTCCATTTGTTGATATAGAGGTAGTTGTTCACGTTGATGATCTCGTCGAGGGTCACCGGGCTGCCCTTGTCCGCCCCCGCCGCGAGGAACACGGCCGCCGAGAGCAAGTCCTCTTTCGTCACACGGTTGGGTAGGGTGCCACTGCACACCAGGTGTCCGAGGCCGGCGTTATTAAGGTTGCTGATCGCGTCATTCTCGCAACCCTCGGGGAGGGGGTCCCCACCGCACAGTTCGGTCGTAACGGGGATGCGCACCCCTTCCTCGCCGATCTTTTCCTCCGAAACCGGCCCGAAGCACCCGCTCGTCATCGCCGCCCGGTAGAGTCCCAGGTTCTCGAGCGGGGCGTCGATCGTCTTCCATGCATAGGTGACGGGGATCGTCTCGGTCGCCAGACAGAGCGTGATCCTCCCCGCCGGATCCAGTTTGATGGCCCGTGAGTCGCCACAACTGGGAAGTGCCAGGTTGATCGCCTTCAGGGCTTCCGCGTACGACTTGTCGATGACGGTGGCGGGGGCCCGGGAGACGCTCTCCCTGCCGAACTTGACTTCCTGCAGGAAATCCGTGGAGGCGGTCTGCACGGCGCACGCGTCTTCGAGCTCGGGATTGAAATCGTCCTTGTCGTAATTGAGCGGCAGCATCGCGCAGCCGGCTCCGAGCGGCTGCTGGCAGGTGTAAATCACCCCCAATTTCGTCTTGGACCTCAACACCGGCGCCCCGTTGCCGTCCCGCTCGATGACGTACAGGTCGCCGTACAGGGCGCCGGCCGCCGATCCTGCGTTTCCGCCGCCACTGCCGCCTCCGCCTGGCCCGGCTCCAAGGGTCACAAGCGGGGTCGTCAAGATCATCGCTGCACTGACCAGCATTGTGATCATCGCCTTCGTTTTCATTGCTTCCTCCTTTTTCTCTCGTGGGGTGGGTACCCATGGTCCCTGCAGATTCCCGCGAACCGGGACACGCGCCGCTGTTTTCCTCTGTTAATGCCCCCATTCTGTTCGTCGGCTTCAACCGCCGTCCGATCCGGATTTCAGTTTTCGGTAACCCCCATGGTCCGCATGTAGATGGGGCACTGTCTGAAATTGCCCAGGCAATATTGAATGGCCTTCTGAATCTGCTGGCTCGTCAGGTCCAGGCAGTAGCAGTCCGGCTCGGGGTCGTCCAAGACCGGACACGTTGCCTTCCCTCTCTCGCCCGCCGTCGATAAGGTTTGAGCCGCCATAGCCGGTAGTGACGCTCCTTCGTTTATCTACTGATGCAGACAGTACCAATTATCGTGCCATGGCCCGACGGGTCGCCGGCGAGAAGGCGGCGTCAGAAAAAAAGGAATTATTTCGGAAAGTTATAGTATGGTAGGGTGCTATGGGGGGACTGCGGGAAGCGGAAGGAGTGTGTGTCATGACACACGGAGCAATGGCACGGTGTGTGCCACGGCACGGTGTCGGGGGAGCGGATCCTGCAGACAAAGCACCTTATGGCCGGGAAGATCCCGGACGGCCTTAATCGGCGCGCCCAGCAGCTGCAACTGCCTGGGCCGGGTCCGGTTTCCTCGGCCGGGTCAGGGGCCTGTTTTTTTGTAGTGCCATGACCATCGAACAGACTGTATTCTGGGTGGGCGCAGGGTTTTTTGCCGGTTCGCCGCCAAACCCGAACCCGTCGTTTGAGGGAGGAGCGGCCATGAGGATGTTGCGCCACGCAAAGTCGGCGATATCGTCCCAGAATTTCATATGGATCGGTGTCGGGCTCGCCCTCTCGTACTGGTTCCTGGAATCGCTGATGCACGTCACCGTTTTCGGCGGCGGCCGTTTTCTGGAGCACCTGTGGACGCCCGATGTGCACGAAATCTGGAAACGGATGCTTGTATCCGTCCTCATCATTCTCTTCAGCGTGTACGTCCAGCGAAGCATCAATATCCGGCGGCGCACGGAAGCCGCGCTGGCGGACCGGGAAAAGGAGCTGTCCCGCATTCTCGAGAACAACCCGGCCGGAATCATGCTGGTGGATGCGGCAAGCCGCAAGGTCAGCTGGGTCAACTCCATCGCCCTCAAACTGATCGGAGCGCCCAGGGAAATCGTTGAGGACGAGGTCTGCCACAAACACCTCTGCCCGGCCGATACAGGCAACTGCCCTGTTCTGGACAAAGGGCAGGAGATCGACCTGTCCGAACGTGTCCTGCTGACTGCCGCAGGGGAGCCTTTGCCGATCCTGAAGAGTGTCACCCGCGTGAATTACAGCGGAAGGGAACACCTCCTGGAAACCTTTTTCGACCTCTCGGACCGCAAGAAGATGGAGCGGGACCTGCAGAAGGCACACGCCGAGCTGGACCAGATCTTCCAGACCGCCTCGGTGGGCATGCGCCTGGTGGACACCGACTTCAACGTGCTGAAAATCAACAGGACCCTCGAATCCCTGACCGGCGTGGGAGAGGCGGATGCCGTCGG
>Ga0307379_10001304_pt1 | contig 39646 bp, 27 predicted proteins | sample UN2MG_FD_202237 | JGI IMG/M metagenome (GOLD analysis project Ga0307379, IMG submission 202237) | Soil microbial communities from Risofladan, Vaasa, Finland - UN-2 | ecosystem: Environmental > Terrestrial > Soil > Coastal area > Acid sulfate soil | place: Finland: Risofladan, Vaasa | collected...
GCCGCCAGCGGCGTCAGCTTCATCTCCCGGAACTTGTCGAAGTCGCGGCCGCTCTTTACCCCGCACCAGTCGACGGCCCGGGCCATGACCGCCGTGGTCAGGTTGACGGCGAACTCGCCGCTTTGGCTGATCAATTCATAGGAAAAACGTTGCGGGCGGATGGAGATGGAGCACATGGGCGGGTCGGTGCAGGCCACGCCGGTCCAGGCAATGGTGATGATATTCCGTACGCCGCCATGTTCACCGCAGCTCACCAGCACGGCGGGAACGGGATAGAGCATGGTGCCAGGTTTCCACAGCAGTTTCTTCAAATTCCGGGGCATGGGACCTCCGCTGGGGCAACTCTATCACAGCCGGATCCCTTGAGTAAAGAAACGATCTTTTCATCACTTCCGGTTTCCCGGCCGCAATCGGCAGCGACACGGTAGCCAGACTTATCGAAGCCAAATTTGAACTTGAAACCATCATCCCCATCCGATCATTGACTATCAAGCCTGTTTTCCATAAAATCGCTCTATGGGCCGGATTGATTTACTATTCCATCGTGATGGGGGGGATTTGTCGAGGAATTCCTTTTATATTTGCCTGTTGGCTGTACTTGGCTTGCTTCTTTGCTGGGCTGGATGCAAAAGAGAACAAGACAACAACCTTGACGGGCTTCCGGGCACGGGGATGACTTATTATGTTTCACCCGGCGGCGATGATGGCAACCCGGGAGACCGCGATAGCCCCTGGAGATCACCGGGAGCCGCCTCACGAAAGCTGGCCCCTGGAGATACCTTGATAATTTTAGGGGGACGCTATCAGTTGCGAGAATATGATGATGACATTTTGAGGCCGGTAGCAGGGAGTGAAAACAATTGGATCACCATCAAAGGTGAAGCGAACGACCGTCCCGTGCTGGCCGGCAGCAACAATTTGCTTCAGGCGATTGCCCTGACCAGTTATTTAAGAGTGGAGAACCTGGAAATCACCAGCGACAACGGTGCCTGGTTCAGAACCGGATTGGGTCAGTCAGGTGAGGCCCTGTCGCATGTTGTCCTGAAGGATTTGTATATTCACCATATTGACGAAGGCGGCATTGACATTGCCGATGTAACGGATTTGACCATCCAAAATTGTATGATTCATTATACAGGTTTTGGCAGCATCGGCGGCCCGCAGGGTGAGGCCGGCGGCTGGCGCCGTGTCCTGATCGATCACTGTCAGCTTAGTTACAATGGCCATTATTATCGAAACGGGCCCGGTCCCAGCCCCTATGATCGGCCGGACGGCTTTGGCATAGAACCCGGCGCCGGGCCCATCGAAATTCGTTACACCCGGGCCGAGCACAACCGCGGCGACGGTCTGGATAGCAAAGCTAAAAATACCTATATTCATCATTGTATCGTTGCCAACAACAGTTGTGACGGCATCAAATTGTGGTCCGGAAACAGCAAAATAGAAAATTGCCTGGTTTATGGGACCGGTGACAGCAGCGGCGGCGCCAGTCCCTGGGCCGGTATAGTGATCGATGGTGCCGCTGCCAATGATGCGTTTGAAATAATCAATTGCACCATTCACGACAACCCCAGCAGGGAAGCGTTTCCCATGTATGTGGGTTATGATGAAAATACAAACATCACCTTGAGCATGAAGAACTGTATCATTGCCAATGGCTACGGAGCCGTTTATTTCGGTCCGCGGGTGACGCTGTCCTGCCAATACAATTTGTTTTTCCGGCCGGGAGATGATATCCAGGTTGTTGCCAACAACCATGATTTCTCCAGCAGCGACATTCTCAACGGGCTTTTGGGTCCGGGCAACCAAGTGGCGGATCCTCTGTTTATCAGGCCTTCATGGGGTTCGGCGGGCGATTATCACCTGAGCAACGGCAGCCCGGCCATCGACAGCGGGACCGGCAGCGGAGCCCCGCCAACCGATCTGGAGGACCATACGCGCCCCGCGGGCTCCGGCTTCGATCTCGGGGCCTACGAAAAACAATAGGCCCCAAAGCATCCCGCTTGAACAATTAATTTGATATCTGGCTGTGTATGTCTTTACAGAATGTTTTTTATTGCCCTTCATGCATGGCAATCTTTTCCGGTTCATACACCATTAAAAATATACCGAGTTTTCTATTGAATGCCATAATTGGCGATACAATTAAAATATTGCCCTTTTCATCATCCGCGACCGTGGTTTCATTTTTTTCCAGGTACTCGCCCGCATAAAGTGAGGAAAAGGCTGCCCCTTCCAGTTTTTTATCGGTGGCCACGACGACCATCCCGTCAATTTTGGCAACAAGGATCTGCTTGATATGCGGTTCCTTTACGAATTGGATCAAAAATTCATTGATCTGCTCGTAATTTTCCTTCAGCATCTCCGCTTTTATTGCCCAGACCAGGGGAATGGCTGCCAGGCGGAGAAATTGGCGCGTGTTTTCCGTGATGGTCTGGCGGGTGATTTCGACCCATTGCCGCCGCCGCGATTCCTGCTCCTTTTGTATATTTTTTACGGCAACGGTTTTCCAAATGTACATGCCGGCCAGTGCGACCAGCAATACAAAAATCACATAAAAATATTTCTTGCTGCCTGGATTCATCATATCCCTCCTGTTTGATTCATTCCATGATGGATCGAAAATGAAATCAATTTTCCCACATAGGGTATTTTATGGGGAATTTGCCGGAATTGCAATAACGGGACGCAAGAAAAAAATCGGGAATGATATCTCCCTCCATTGTGGTATGATATTTTCATGAATCAATCTCGATCAACCCGCCTCCTTGCCCTTCTCGGCATTGTTTTTTTCAATCTCTCGTCAGTGGGCCTGGCCGCAGCCCGGGAGATTAGGCCGCTGGCAATCAAGGAGCCAATCGTCATCGACGGCCGCCTCGATGAACCGGTTTGGAGCCAGGCCGAGGCTGTGAACGATTTCGTCCAGTTCAAACCGGAACGCGGCCGGGCCGCAGCCTTTTTCACCGAAGCTCGCGTATTGCTTGCCGCCGACCGGCTCATCGTCGGTTTTCTGTGCCGAGATCCGGAGCCGGAGCGGATCACGGCGCGCCTGACCCGCCGCGACAGCGACCTGAGCGAGGATGACTGCGTCGGTTTCGGTTTGGACACCTTTTTTGACCGGCGCACGGCCTATTATTTTTTTACCAACCCCCTGGGCACGCAGCAGGACGGCCGTCTTTCCGAAAACGGCCGCACCGGGGACGACACCTGGGACGGTGAATGGCGTTCGGCGGCGGCCCGTAGCGCGGAAGGCTGGACAGCCGAGATCGAGATCCCGCTGTCCACCATCAAGTTCGACCCCAAGAAGGGAGCATCGTGGGGGATTGGCCTGGCACGCTCCGTCCCCCGCCTCCTGGAGATGGATACCTGGCCGGGTCCCACCGACGCCTTCGGTATGGTATCACAGTTCGGCCTGCTCGGTGGACTCGACCTGCAAGCGGCGAAAAAAAAACTGGAGCTGGTCCCGCACCTGGTCGGTCGCCTGCAGCGTGACGAAAAGGCGGCGCTCCAAGTCGGTGTCGACCTGCGCTGGGCGCTCAGCCAGGACATTTCAACCAACCTGACCGTCAATCCCGACTTCGCCACCATCGAGGCCGACCAGGAGCAGATCAACCTCACCCGCTTCGAACTCAGCCTGGCCGAAAAACGCAATTTCTTCCTGGAAGGATCGGAGATATACAGCCAGCGCATCCAGCTCTTTTATTCCCGGCGTGTGGCCGACATCTGGGGCGGGGCGAAGCTGTATGGCAAGAAAGGCGGAACCGAATTCGCCGCCATGGCCATGCTGGGCAAGGCCGACAGCGAGCTGGGCCAGCCGGAAACCGCTTATGCCGTCTGCCGCCTGCGCCGCGATATTTTCCAGTCATCGACCATCGGTTTCCTGACGGCGAACCGGCTCGCCGACGGCAGGAACAGAGGCAGCAGCGGCATCGACCTGGTCCATTTTTTTAGCGACAAGGTGAACGTCACCGGACAATTCGCCTTTTCCTACGGTGATTACGACCGTTCCAACCTGGCATTTTTCATCCGCCCCAGCTTCGACAGCTCCACGGCTCATTTCCACTTGCGCTACACGCAATTGGGGAAATATTTCGCCGACAACGCCAATGCCGTCGGCTTCGTCAGCGATGACGACCGCCGCGAGCTCGATTCCGCCCTGGAAAAAACCTGGTGGCTGAAAAAGGGATTCCTGGAGCGTATCGGCTACAGTTCCAATTATAACGTCTACTGGAGCAGCGCCGGCAACCTGCGATCCTGGCAGGTGGACCAGTGGCTGGAGTGCGATCTGCGCAACCGCTTTTCCCTGGAACTGTCGCACAGTGAAGAATTCAAGCTTTATGAGAAAGAATTCCGCAATCGCGAGAGCTGCATGGAGCTTGGCTACAATACGCGCGAATGGCAGATGGCCACGCTGTCCTATTCCTTCGGGAAGTCCTTCGATTCCCGTTTTCAACTGTGGGAGGCGGGGATCAACCGCAAACTGGGGGACAAGCTGTCGCTTGAATACGACCTTAACCGTCTCATCCTCGACCCCGACCCGGATCGGGAGACCACCTGGATCCATGTCCTGCGCCTGGATTATTTCTTCAACAAGGACTTGTTCCTCAAGCTTTTTTTCCAGATCAATTCGGCCCTCGAGAAGAAAAATATCCAGTTGGTGTTCGTCTGGCGCTTCCAGCCGCCCTTCGGCATGCTGCAGCTGGCCTATCAGCAGGGATCGCTGCGATTCGGCGAACGTGGCGATACCCGGCCGGCGCTCTATTTGAAGTGGGCCCTGGTGATCTAAAAGAAATCAGGGGCCGCCGCCATCATCGTCCCGCTCGCCTCTCCCCTACTTTTCCGCGCCGATCTCTTTTTCATCGGGATCCTCGCGCCTGCACAGCTTCGGATGGAAGGCTCCGGCAAAGGGGACAAGGAGAAAGAAGCCGATGAGAAAGAGATTCTTCAGCCGCGACAGCATTTTTTTCAGCGCTGCCTTGGCAGGGCGTGGGTCGTCCATTTCTACTCGGCTATGGAGAAATCGTGCTTCAGCTTGGATTGGAACGAATTGATTTCCGAAAAGATCGACTTGAGCGTGGCTATTTCGCTGCCGGCCAGTTCATCCAGGACGATGGAATGACCCAGCGGTTTTTGGGCTTGCAGCGCGCGCACCTGGCCGCGGAATTGCAGGCAGATGAGAAAATCAAAGGCGGCATCGAGGTCCTGAAAGAATGAGGCGGAGAACACGCCCTGTTCATGAAGGCGGCGCAGGCGCAGCCCCGTGTTCACTTCCTCGACACCGTGCGCCATGGCATAGAGGCGGACAAGGTTGACGATGACGCGCAACGGGTTCTTGATATTGACGCTGCGCTGGTGCGCTTCGGATGCATCGGTCAGGATCTTGCCGAAAAGACCCAGGGGGATCTTGTACTGCAGGCATTGCCGGGCCAGGTGGCCGAAAAAGGCGGGGTTCCCCTTCAAGGTGAGGCGGATATGCTCCTGCAGCTGCAGGATCGGTCCGGCATCTCCGTAGACGCGGCGCCGGTCGAAAAAAGTAGTGGACTCCAGAAGGTTTTGCGGATCGGGCTGGAGGATCCAATCGTTGAAGTGGCGCTGCCAGCCCGACAGGGGCTGGTTCCAGCGGGGATTGCGGGCCATGACCTGACCGGGACAGAGGGCATAACCGGTTTGGGCCAGCATGAGGTTCATCCGGGAAGCAAATTCCAGGAAATAGCGCCGGCACGATTCTGCCTGCCCGGCCGGGGGATCCAGGTAAACCAGGGCGTTGTCCTGGTCGGTGAACAAGGTCGATTCCGATCGTCCCTCGCTGCCCAGAACGAAGAACGCGAAAGGGACGGGCGGCAGGCCCAGTTCGCGCCCGGCGATCGCGGCGATGGCCTCAGCGGTTTGATCGGCGCTGGCCGTGGTCAGGCCGGTGAGCCATTCGCTGCGGGCATGGCTGCGCACGAAGACATCCAGCAATTCGGGCATTTTCAAAAAGCGGGTCCGCAGATCGGCCAGGAGCGGCGGTCCCTCTCCCCCTGCTGTGTCAGGCGGTTGGGGCTGGAAGAGCGAGTGATCGAAATCACAGCGGCCGACCATGCCCCGGACTTTGCCGGCGGCGTCAAGAATCACCAGGTGTCCGATCCCGGCCCGTTTCATTTCGTTCCAGGCCCGGGCCAGTGGCAGGATCTCGCTACCTGTTTTTAAAGGAGAGCTCATGATGGCGGCCACCGGAAGCTGCGGATCGGTGCCTCCGGCCAACCCGCGCCGGCGCAGGTCGCCGTCGGTCACGATGCCGATAGGCTCCCCCGCCCCGGAGCGAACCAACAAGGCATCGACATGATGCAGTGACATCAGCTCGGCGGCGTTCCGGATCGATGCGTCAGCAGGACAAACCACGGCCTCCCGCATGACCTGGACTATGGGCTGCTGCAGAAGCAGCAGAATGGCCTGCATGTCTGCAGCCAATTCCGACCGCGCCTGCTGGCGGTTGATCTGCTCGGAGACATCCTCCAGGATGCCGTCGGTGCGGGAAATTGCTCCCTGTTCATCGAGCTCGACCTTTGCCGAAACCAGGATGGAGCGCAACTCACCTTGGCGATTCCGGACCTGCAGCGGAAATCGGGAGACCGCACCGCGGCTGTCGAGTCGGCGCAGCAAGTGGTTCCATTCGCTGCGATCGGGCACCAGATCAGCGATGTTTTTTTCCAACAATTCGGCCCGGTCGCTGTAGCCCAAAATAGCCATGGCCGCACCATTGATATCCAGAAAACGCCCCTTTTTGCCCGGAGCAGCCTGAAAAAATCCGATATCCCAAATATCGGCCAACTCGCGGACGGGGACGCCGGACCGCTCATCCTGCCGCCCCAGTTCCTTGATGATGACGATAAATCCCCGCTTGTCGGACAAAACGATCTTGGAAATGGAAAGCATCACATCGATGGGTTGCTTCCCGGCGGAAAGCAAACGTGTTTCCAGACGCAAAAAAGTCGCCGCGCCCCGGCTGAAATCGCCGATGGCCCGGATATCGTCACCGCGGTCGGCGCCGATGATTTCCCGGAAATCATCGCTGATCGTTCGTTGGTTGACGCCGGGCAGGATCTCCGTAAGTTTTTTATTGGCATAAATGGTGGCGCCTTCGAGTATCATCCAGGTGCCCTCGGTCGAGGCCTCGACCAGAGCCTTGTATCTTTCCCGTGATTCCAGCAGGTCGCGCTCGGCCGCGGTCCTCTTCATTTCCGCCTTCAGGTTCTGACGGACAATAAAGGTGAGCAGCAGCGCCATCACCGCCGAGATCAGAAGCAGGACCAGCAGCAGGCGCTTTTTGATGCCGGCAATTTCCTCGCGCACATCCTCTATATAGATGCCGGTACCGATGATCCAGCCCCAGGGCTTGAACTCGCGAACGTAGGAAATTTTGGGGACGATGCGGCCGGGATCGTCCATCCACTGCCACATGTAATCAATGTAACCGGCACCGCTCTTTTCGACCACCCGCACCATTTCAACAAAGAGCAGTTTGCCCTGCGGATCGCGAAAACTGCTGAGATCGGCGCCGTTCAGGTCGGGTCGGTAAGGATGCTGGATCATGCGCGGCTGCAGATCGGTGATCCAGCAGTAATCCTTGTTGCCGGTGCCATAGCGGATATTGCGGATCTGCAGGATGGCGGCAGCCTGGGCGGCGGCTTCGCTCATTTTCCCGGCCAGCGACTGGCGCCGGAAGGTATCGGCGATGCTGACCCCCGAGTTGATCAATTCCCGGATCATCACCTTTTTCTGGTTCAGCATATTCTGTTCGAAATAGGGAATGATGAAGCGGAAGATCAGCAGCATGAACAAGCCGATGGTCAGGATGGTGGGCAGGACGGTGGTCAGAAAAAATCGTTTGACATTGAACCGCAATGTTCCCTCCGCTTTCTAACGGAAACGGCCGATCCTGTACCGGACCGAGTTCATGGAGACCGCTTCCACGGTCATGCCGGCAGTGTCCAGGAGCAAATAGCCGTTCTTGCTGGAGGAGCTGGCCGTGCATGGACATACATATTGTACCAAATCGCGAGAAATCCGGTAAGTGCGAAAACGCAGAAAGTCAAATCGCTGCCCGTCGGCGATGCCGATGCCGTTGGGGTGCAGGTGGCCGGAGATTCCCAGCCGGCACCCCTGTTTCGTAAGCAGCCGGAAATGGCGCTGGAAATCCCAGTGGTTTTTCGGGCGCCAGGTCAGGGAGCCGCTCCAGTCGGGAAACACGGCGTGCGAAAACAACACGCGCGTGCCGGCAAGTTCCACTTCTTGGATGAGAGGCAGGGAATGCAGGTAATCGCGGTCCCTCCCGGCCAGGAGCGCCGGCAGTTCATGGTCTTCAAACAACCAGACCTGCTGGCGTCCCAGGCGTTTTCTCTCCTGAAAATCGAGCTGGTACCAGTTTTTGGGGAAAGGGAAGCAGCCATTGACATCGGGAAGCTTGCGGATGGCGAACAGGTCGTGGTTGCCGGCGACCACCCAGCGGCAGTTCTCGCGTACCAGGTCGAGACAATAGGAGGCGTTGCGGGTCGCCAGGTACCGGTAAAGAAGGATATCGAAGCCCACGATATCGCCCAGGCAGGCGATGGCATCGACACCGCGTTTTTCCATGCCGCGCAGGACTTCGCGGAGCCGGTCACCGTCCTCGTGGATATCGCTGAGAATCCCTATTTTCATCCCGGTCCGCCTGCCGGCGCCCCGCCAAACCCGGCGCTGCCCTTCATCAAGCCTAGAACTTGAGGATGGTGGCGAACAGGATGCGCAGATTGGCCAGGTTCCGGGTCAGATCGATGACGCCGCGGTCGTCGCGTGACAGATTGCCGAACTCATCCTTGGCGGCGTAGGCGGCGTTGGTGTATTCCGTTTCCAGGGCGAAATTGAATTTTCCTGAATTCAGGATGAGGCGCGGAGAGACACGCAGGATGCTCTTGATGTTGGCTCCGCGTACCGTGTCCAGGGTGCCGCCGACCCGGTCGGAATAATAAAGGATCGGGGCTTCGGCGCCCAGGTTGCGGGTGAAACCGGCCCACAGGCCAAGTTGCAGGTTCTTGCCGTGGGTCATGGCCTCGCTCCAGAGCGAAAGGGTCTTGGTAGCCGAATAGGCAACCGTGTTGCGCAGGGGATCGGTCACTTCGCTGACCCCGTAGCCGCCGATCATCAAGAGGTCATAGAGGTTGGTGCCGTACACTCCTTGCAGCTTGAAGGTAAAAGCCGGGCATTTCATTTTGGCGAAGGCGGTGAGCGAATAAGAGGATAGGGTCTGGTCGCTGACGTATTTTTTCCCGTCGGCCTCGGTGTTAAGCAACGGCCTGAGCCATTTCACACCGCCGCCGATGCCGGCCAGGAATTCCTTCCGGGTCGCGGTGTTCTTGGTTTCGTACTGCACCTGGGCCTGGAATTCGGGCAGCGCCGAATTGCGCAGCGCATTGGATCCGCCCGCAGAAGTAAAGTCGCGCTGGGCATTGACGGCGGCGATCAGGTGGAATTTTCCAGGGTGGTGGATGACGCGGATCTGCGGGTTCCGGGAAAAGGGCTGCATCGGGGAACCGGTGTTGAATGAGATGACCTCGGAAAAGCAGCCGGGGATGAACAAGGGATGCCAGTATTGGCCGAAGAGCAGCTGCGTTTTTTTCCAGGAAAGCTGGACAAAGGCGTGGCGCAGCCGGAAACCGTTGACGTCGACGAAAGCGGCGTTTTCATTGCCGAAGAAATCAGCCTCGATCACCCCTTTCACCCGGGCGCCGAAGGCGTCGGGGCTGGTGACGGTGCCGGTCAGCCGCGTCTGGATGGAAAGAAAATTGAAGCTGGGCTCGGCATTGATGTCGAAATTGTCGGCATCGGCGAGGAAATCGGCCGGGTACAACAGGAAATGCCCCTCGCGGATGCTCACTGTTTGGCGGCTGTCATAGAAAAAATCGCTCTTGATGAAGCCGCTGAACTGGATACCGAAATCCTTTTTTTCCTCCTGCGCCGTCAAGGCGAAGGAGGAAGCCAGGAGGATCAGGAAAAAGATCGTAATCGCTTTTTTCATTATTTATTTCTCCAGGGCAGGTGCCGCCTGCCGTTTTTTTGATAGCAGTGAAACGATGACCAGGGTGAGAAAACCCAGCGGAATCGATATGAGGCCGGGGTTTTTCAAAGGCATGGGGGCGCTGGCCGCAGGCAGCCCGTAGATCTCGTACAGGGTCGGAGAGAGGAGGATCAGGATGAGCGAGGTCGTCATGCCGACCACGATCGCCCAGGAAATCCCCTTGGCCGTGGTCCGTTTCCAGAAAAGCAGCATCAGGATGGCAGGTAGGTTGGCGGAGGCGGCGATGGCGAAGGCCAGTCCCACCAGGAAGCTGACATTCTGTTTTTCAAAAAGGATGCCCAGGATGATGGCCACGATACCTACGCCGACAGCGGCGATGCGGCCGGCCCGTACCTTTTGTTTTTCGGTCATCTTGATCTTCATGTATTTGTCCATCAGGTCGTGGGCGACGGCACCCGATGAGGCGACGATCAGGCCGCTGACCGTTCCCAGGATGGTGGCGAAGGCGATGGCCGAGATGATGGAAAAGAGGGTGATGCCGAAGGTCTTGGCCAGCAGCGGCGCCGACATGTTGGAACTGCCCAGGTCGAGACTGCCGTTGATCATGGCCCCGGTCCCCAGGAACAGGGTGAGAATATAGAAAAAGCCGATGGCCGAGATGGCCACGATGGTCGATTTGCGTGCCGCCCGCTGGCTGGGGACGGTGTAGTAGCGGATCAGGATGTGGGGCAGGGCCGACGTGCCCAGGAACAGGGCCAGCATCAGGGAGAGGAAGTCTAGCCGCGACCAGATGGAGGCTCCCTTGTCCAGCTTATAATACAGCCCGGGTTTGATGATATCGGAACCGGCGGTGATATTCTGGAAAAAGATCGTGATCTTCTCGCCGGCAAAAGTGAAGACTTTCTTGCTGAAGCGGACAACCTCCGAAGCTCCCAATGTCTTGATGAATTTGAAGGGACCGAGCGGCCCGGTCTCTTCCACTTCCCGGCCATTGACGACGACCTTGTTGACATGGCCGACCTGGTAAAATTTCCCGGCCTCCTTGGGTTCGCCGTTGTACAGGGTGCTGCCATCTTTGGTCTCCACCACCGTCAGCGTCTCCTCCAGTTCCGCGGCCGCCGAACCGGCCTTCAATTTCCACCAGGAGACGATCCCCGCCTTGGACATTTTCACGAAGGTGAGGCCGCCTTCCTCGTGCTGTCCGAGCACCTGGTATGAGCTGCCGGCGACCGCTTCCACCCGGCCGTCAGCCATTGTCGCAGCCAGCACGATCGGCTTGTGGTATTCGGCGCTGGGGGTGCGCTTGATGCCTTTGTTCAGGACAAAGATCACGACGATCAGCGAGAAGACGATCAGCAGCCCTCCCTTGATGAATTGCACGTAGGTGGTGGAAGTCATGCCCGCCGTGGCCACGATCAGGATGACAACAGCGCCGACCATGACCACCCCCACCCAGTGCGGCAACCCCAGCAGCGGCGTAACCAGGGCGCCGGCGCCGACCATTTGCGGGATCAGGTAAAAAATGGAGACCACCAAGGTGCTGATGGCCGCGGTCAGTTTGATGGCGCGGGAATCGAACTTGGCATCGAGGGCGTCGGCAAAAGTATACTTGCCGAGCCGCTTCAAAGGCTCCGCCACCAGGAACAGGGCCACCACCCATCCGGCCAGGTAGCCGATCGAGTAGAGGAAGCCGTCGTAGCCGAAAAAGGCGATCATGCCGCAGATGCCCAGAAAAGAAGCGGCGGAAAGGTAGTCGCCGGCGAAAGCGATACCGTTGACGGCCCAGTGGATCTGGCCGCCGGCCGCATAGTAGCCGCTGGCCGACTTGGTCTTGCGGGCAAAGAAAAAGGAGAGCCCGAGCACCGTGAGCACGAAAAAGATGAAGATGATAATGGCCGTTGAAGATATATGGTAAATCATGACTGCTCCTCTTTATTCAGTTTGTCTTCCAACCTGGTGCAGATAAAATTGTAGATCAATCCCATGACCACGGCCAGGACGATCAACCCCATCCCGTAGAGAAAGGCCAGGTTCTGGCCGCCGATGAATTTAACGCCCAGGGCCTCGGGGAACACCGTTCCGATCACCACGAATCCACTATAGACGACCATGTATATCAGGAACATCACCACTCCCAGCCGGGTCTTTTGAGGAATCGATTTGTCTTTACCCAGTTCTACTGCCGGTTCATGCAACATGCGAGCCTCCTTGTCGAAATGAATATTTATACCAATCCAGTCAAAGCAACCGATCCAAAAATCTTGTCATGGAAAATTATAAAGGTGAACTATATTATATTTACTGTTGACAAGTCAAGGAAATAGTTAAAAATCGACAGCTTATTTCTTCAACACGATCAATGAATACGTATCCGCTACATAAATATAATTGCCGTCGACAAAGACCTCCACCGCATCTCCGGGCGTATCCAGGGAATCGACAAGCCGCGGCCGGGCCGGATCGGCAATATTGATCTTGATGATCCCCTGCTTCTCGGCCGCGACATAAACATAGCCCTCGTCCAAGGCGGCATCCAAGGCAAAACCGGGCGTAGCGCAGCTGCCAACGATCAGCGGGGCCGAGTGCTTGCGGATATCGATGACCTGCAAGCCCTTGTCGCCGTCGGCCACATAGGCGTAATCCCCCCTCACCGCTACCCCGTATGCCTCACCCGGAGTTTTCACTTCACCGGCAAGAAGCGGGGCCTTGGGATCATGAACATCGAAAACCATCAGTTTCCCGGTGTCGCTTTTTGCCAGGTAAACAAAACCGTCCTTTATGTCAAGATCATAGACATAGCCGCCGATCTGAACCGAACCGGCAAGCACGGGGTTGGCGGGATCGCTTATGTTGACGATATGCAAACCGTAATTGTCGGCGCTTACATAGGCGTACTCTCCCTGGACGATGATTTTGCGAGAGGAACCGGGAAGATCGAGTGACTTGCCTGGCTTCGGTGCGGCGGCATCGGCCAGATCGAAAACCCAGAAATCCTGAAAGCGGTCCGAGATGAAAACAAAATTTCCCTTCACCGCGAAACTGTGCGCCCTCCTGATTCTTTCATACATGGCGACGGATCCGAGCGCCGCGGGATCGCTTTTATCGATCACATTGAAGCCGGAGTAATCTCCCCCGGCATACAAAATATTTTTATATGCCGCCGCGCAGGTGATGGAGGCGGGGGTGAAATACTCGCCGGCCGGCTTGGCTTCGGCCGGGTTGACAATGTCGAAGATCATCAAGCCGAAAAATTCATCGGTCATATAAACGTAGTTGTCTTTGAGAAGAATTCCCCAGGCTTCCGATCCGCCGGTATCAATGGGCCCGGCCGGAACCGGCTTGCGGGGATCGCTGACATCAAGGATCTGCACGCCTCCTTCATAGCGGTTGGAAACAAAGGCATATTTTCCGTCAGAACTTACGGTTACGGAGCGTGAACTTGGATTGGCGGGATAGGCGCCGATTGGCGATGGAGACGATGGCTTGCCCACATCGATGATCTGCAAGCCCGAAGTATCATCGGCCACAAAGGCATGATTCCCTTGTACGGCCACTGCCAATGCGTTACCGGGAGTATCGCATTTTCCGGTCAGAACGGGGGAGCGTGGATTTTTTATGTTGATAATTGCCAAGCCGGCCTCGCCGGCGGCCACATAGGCATCATCACCTTTCAAGGCAACCGCTGAGACGCTGTCCTCTGTGGCGAATGTTGCGAGCAGTTTCGGCGCTGCCGGATCGTGGATATCGATGCTGTGCAGTCCGGCTGCGCCGGCCGCCACGAAGGCTGTATTTCCGGCCACGGCGACGGCCGAACAGGTTCCGGGCAAGGTCAGCATGGCTTTCAGCGCCGGCTTTTTCGGATCGGATATGTCCACGACGGCCAAGCCTTTGTCGGCGGTGGTGATGAACGCCAACGCGTCCTTGATATCGATGTCGCTGCCGCCGCCCAGATACAGCTGGGCAGTGAATTTTATGTTTTTTTTGTCGCTGACATCCAGAACGACCAGCCCGTTGGCAAAGGTGCAATAAGCGTGGGTCCCCAAAATTTTCAAGTGGTTGATCCGCGTCCACAAGGTGCTGCCCGCGTATTCCATCCCGGCCCGGGCCACAACGCTCAATGAAAGAAAAACCAATGTGCCGATGATGATTTTTTTTATTTTGTTCATGGTCCGCCCCGCTTAAATGAGGATCCCTTCCTGCCAGCCCAGTTTGACCAGGTCGATTTTGTTGATATCGCTGGTGCCCAACTTGTGCTTGGCGTCGGCGGCCGCGATGCTGCGCGGATAGGGCATGACCCGGGATTCTCTCGGTCCGAATACTTCCAGGCGCTTCGCGGTAACCAGCATCAAAGCGATGGCATCGATGGCCACGGGATCGGTCCCGACCAGGAGCCCGTTGTAAGTCCATACATAGCGGCGGTCGAAATGATGGGGTCCCTTGGCGTGAAATTGGGGGGTCAGAACGCTCAGCACGTGCAGCCGCGTTTTGCCCTTCACCTGGGGCAGGCTGAACAGCAGCGCCAGGTCTTCACAGGTGTTGGGATGGTAATCGGGGATGTTCTTGGCAAAGGTGATGTAGTTCTTCATGCAGCCGCTGATGCCGGCCAGGTAATGGGTGCGCAGCGGCCTGGCGTTGATCAGCGCCGTGGCTTTCTGGAAAACCGGCCTGACGATGACTTCGCGGTCGTTGATGTCGATGTTCTCCTCCTTGACGCCGGCGGCCAGGACGCGGCGCTTGATGGCGTTTTCCAGTTCGGGGGGAGTGGGCAGATAATTCCAGACATTGGTCTTGATGCCGACGACATCATCGGCTTTGATGATGCTCTGGAAAGCCTTGGCCGCATCTTCCTTTTTGAAAAGCGACATGAGCGCCTGATCCAGCATCTCCTGCAGGATTTTTTCGTCGATCTTCAGGTTTTCGTCCAGCACCGCCTGGCGGCGGATCAAGATCACCCTGGATTTTTGTTCCTGGGGAATCAACGGCAATGAGGACAACCCGGCGGCCGTGCCCACGACCGCCAGTGCCCCCTGACGCATGAAATCACGCCTGGTAATTGACTTTTTTTTCATCGGTCGCGCCTCCTTTAATTTTCCAGCTTATTTTTTAACTGCATTTTGCAATTCGACCGCCTTTGTCGCATCCGGGGCTTCAAATACAATGCTCAGCAAATTCTGATCGAGCCTGGCCAGGGTCCATTTTCTGTTTTCCATTTGCGCCAGCCCGGCTTTGGCCTCCGGCATGTACACTTCAATAAAATGATCATAGGCAGCCCGGGCCAGTTCCGCACCCTGGTAGCGGACCAGCAGCAGCACCAGAAAATCTTCCTTGCTCAAAGGATATTCGGCCAGAACACAATCGGTCTTGGGGCCGAGATCCAGGACATTCTCATTGGCAACGAAGTAATGCTTGTCCAGCAGCAGTGGCTGATGGAAAAAGCGGATCCTCTTTTTATCGAGGTTTTGCCGGGGAAGGTATTGCAGCAGGTCGGGCTCGGCAGCGCCTGGAGGCAGGGCGCGGTCGACGGCCCGGCCCAGCTCGATGACGGCCCGGTCGGCGTCTTCTGCGCCGCCGTCATTCAGGATCGCCACGAAATGGCGACCTTTCCAGAAGCGCAGCAGGCCGCCGCCGAATTCCGAACCCTGGCCGATATGGGCGTCTTCGTCCTCCCTTTCGCTGCTGAAGATGCCGAAAGCCTCGGCGGCGCTCCCCATATCGTAGATATCGAGGACGATGGCGCTGTTGCCGGGGCCGATGAATTTCCTAGAAAAAACCCGGTGGAATTCATAGGCAAGATACAATTCGGCGCCGCCGTCGATATACTTGAATATGGTTTCCCGGTCGAAAACCTGGTCTTTGCCGTCCGCTTGCCATTCCCTGACCTGCAGGGGCAGTGATAACTCTTCTGCTTGCACGGGCCCTCCGCTACTCGCAATAATTATAAGAAGCAATAACAATCCGCCGTTTTTCCAAAAAGATGTTTGTTTATTATCCATGGGTTTTCGCTTTTATTCAGAACCTAAGATTATAAGAAAAAAGAAAACAATTCAACCCCGCATCCTGTCAAATGCCGGCGCAATGATTGCTGCTTCGCCATTCCCCTGGCGGCGTGATCCGCAGCAGGACGGTTGCTATTTTGAGTGCTATCGGGTATAGTGGGAGCAAATGTCAGAATCTCCACTCCATATCTCTTTTGTCGGCAATTATTCCCCTCGCCTTTGCGGCATCGCCACTTTTACCACCGATCTTTGCGAAGCAACCGCCAAGCGGCTGGGACCTCGGTCGCACGTCTTCGCGGTCGCTGTCAATGACACGGACCAGGGGTACGCCTATCCGAGCCGGGTGGAATTCACCCTGCAAAGGAACCAGCAGAGCGATTATTATGAAGCGGCAAATTTTATTAACGCCAGCAACACCGACGTAGTCTGCGTCCAGCACGAGTACGGGATCTACGGCGGCTGGGACGGCGTGTATATCCTCTCCCTGATCTCCAGCCTCAGCGTGCCGGTAGTGGTGGTTCTGCACACAGTGCTTAAAACCCCCACCCCCAACCAGAAAAAGATCATCCAGGAAATGGTTCAGCGGGCCGGCCAGCTGGTCGTGATGAGCGAACTGGCCGTGTCCTTGTTGCAGGAGGTCTACGCCATACCGGCCGGGAAGATCACGAGGCTCTATCACGGCACACCCGATTTTACCTCGCTGGATAACAGCCGCTACAAAAAACGTTTCCAGGTGGAAGGGAACCAGACGCTGCTGACCTTCGGCCTGCTCAGCCCCAACAAAGGGATCGAGACGGTCATTCACGCCCTGCCCGGGCTGGTCCGGGAATTTCCCAAATTGATCTATATCGTTCTGGGAAAAACCCACCCCAACGTCCGCAAGGAATACGGCGAAAAATACCGGACCGGCCTGATCGCACTGGTTGACAAGCTGGGGCTGCAGGAAAATGTTATTTTTGATGACCGCTTTGTCAGCCTGGAAGAGCTCTATGCATGGCTGATGGCCACGGACATCTATATCACCCCCTATTTGAACGAGGCGCAGATCGTCAGCGGCACCCTGTCCTACGCGTTCGGGGCCGGGACCGCCATCATCTCCACCCCGTACTGGTACGCCAAAGAGCTGCTCGCCGAAGGCCGGGGGCTGTTGATCGGCTTTGCAGACTCCGTGGCGCTGACAGCCACCCTGCGCGACCTGCTGGCGGACAAAGCCAAACTGAAGTCGCTGCGCGCCAAAACCTATCAATTCGGGCGGCAAATGCGCTGGGAAATCGTCGCGGAAAAGTATCTGGAGCTGTTCCAGCACACGGCGGCGGTCGCGGAAAAAAGGTCGATGGCGCTTAAAACTCCCGCCCTGCTGTTGCGCATTCCGCCCTTCGACCTGACGCACCTGAAGCGCCTGACCGATGATACGGGACTGATCCAGCACGCCAAGTATATTGTCCCCGACCGCCATACCGGTTATTGCCTGGATGACAATTCCCGGGCGCTGATGATGTGCGCCTGGGCGTTTTCCCTTTTGCGCGGCCAGGACGCCAAGGAGCTGATCTCCACTTATTTCAGCTTTACCCATTTTATGCAAAATCCCGACGGCCGCTTCCGGAATTTAATGGATTACCAGCGCCACTTCCTTGATGAGACCGGTTCGGACGATGCGTGCGGCCGGGCGCTCTGGGCGCTTGGTTATATCATCTGGCGGCCGCCCCGCGATGCCTACCGCTCCCTGGCTTATGAGTGTTTCCAGAAGGCTTTGCCCCACGTGCGCGGCTTGAACCTGCGCGGCAAGGCCCTGGCCATGCTCGGTTTGGCCGCCTACTTGCGCTGCTACCAGGGGGACGAGAGCGTCAGCGCCCTGCTGCGCGAATGCGCCGACAATCTTCTGGCTTTGTACAAAGAAGTGGCGACCGACGACTGGCGCTGGTTTGAAGATATCATTTGTTATGATAACGGCATCATGCCCATGGCTTTGTTTCAAACTTATTCCCTTCTCCACGATGAAAAATATTTGCAGGCCGCCAGGGAAACGCTGGAGTTTTTAGAAAAAAACCTTACCCATAACGGTCGCCTTTCTTTGGTCGGCAGCAGCGGTTGGTATAAAAAAGGTGGGCCCAGAGCGCAGTATGACCAGCAGCCCATTGACGCGACAGCGATGGTTCTGGCTTACCAGTCGGCTTACTTGGTTACCAAAGATAAAGAATATTTGAAAAAGATGCGGCTGGCCTTCGGCTGGTTTCTCGGCGAGAACGACATGGGCATGTCTTTGTACGATCACGAGACCAAAGGCTGCGCCGACGGCTTGCTGGCCGAGGGGGTCAGCCTGAACCAGGGGGGCGAAAGCACCGTTTCTTTTCTCATAGCGCTGCTGGCCATGATCGAAGAGTATGAAATCGCCGGCGCGGTTTAATGCTGCTTTAAAAGCTTTTCGAGCAGTTCGTCCAGCGGGATGCTGGCTACATGCGACTGGGAATCGGAAATGGCGTAAGGGATGATCAATTCACCGTTGAGGATGATGGAGCCGCAGCTGTAAACCACGTTCGGCACATAGCCTTCGCGCTCTTCTTCCCGCGGCGCCAGCAGCGGTATTTCCATTCGCCCGATCGTTTTGGCGGGATCTTTCAGGTCCAAAAGCGAAACTCCGATGCAGTATTTGCGCATCGGCCCCACGCCGTGCGTCAGCAGCAGCCAGCCTTTTTCAGTTTCCAGGGGGGAGCCGCAATTGCCGATCTGGACCAGCTCCCAGGGATTTTCCGGCGCTTCGATTTTAACCCCTTCATACCAGAAATGGATGTTATCGGAATAGCTTAAAAAGAGATTTTCCCCGTCGCTGCGCGTGATCATGGCATACTGTCCGTTGATGCGGCGCGGGAAAAGGGCCATGCCCTTGTTGCGCGCCATGGGGCCGTTGAGGGTCGAGATCTTGAAATGGTGAAAATCCTTGGTTTCGATCATTTGCGGCAATATTTCCCGGCCGTTATAAGCGGTATAAGTCGCATAGTAGGTCACACTGCCGTCTTCGTCGTCGACAAAACGGACAAAACGCGCGTCTTCCACGCCGTTGCTTTCGTTTTGCGACACGGGAAAAATGACCCTTTCCGAGATCAACTGTGGGTGTGGGAAAAAAATCTCGTAATTCGATTCCTCCAGCCACTTGATGTGGATGATGGTGTCGTCGATGTCGGCGTGAGCAAAGGTGTTGCTGGCGCGGACGGCGTCGATCGCCCGACCCATTTCTTCCGGCGTAAAGCTTTCAGGCAGGTGCTGGAAGATCGCCTTGGCCGCTTCACTGTACTGTTTCATCTCCTCCAGCTTGGCCTTAAAAAGTCCCCGGTCGTAGGTCGCGTTCAAAACGACCTCGGGCGTGCCCAAAAACGGGGTGACCGATTCCAGAAAGATCGAATTGTCACTTTCGATCAGGGCGCTGCGGAAAACGATCGAGGAGATATGCCCTTCACCGGTGGCGCGAAAACTGAAAATCACGCGGGTCTGTCCCTTCTGTACATTGTTTTGCTTGGGATAGACGACGATCGAAGGGTTGAACAGGGCGGCGGATTCGATGGAGTATTCCATGGTAAAACATGAGCCGAGCAGGAGCTTTCTTTCCTCGGAACACGCCGCCGGCTCCTGGACATAGCCGCTGATTTTCTGGTAATTCCGCAACAGGACGGATTGAATGTCTTTATGGCGGTGGGCAAAATCCTTGAGTGTCTGCTTGAGCAGGGCTTTGACCATGGGCTCATCCAGAGCCAGGACGCGCTTGACGATGTTGCCGGTGTGGCTTTCCGTGGCGGGTCGGAAAGGCCGGGTAATGACCCGGCGCGCGTCCGGGCGGATATTTTTCAAAGTTTTATTGGTGATGCGCTTGAACAAGCGCGAAAGAATGACCGGATCAGGGAGCACCGGATTGCCCAGCTTCTTAGGGGCGATCAAATCCTCGGCTTCGTCAAAAATTGACGGTTTTTTAACAAAAAGAGTCTTTGGTTTTATAGGCATGGTAAGGTAATAATAGTCTTTATCGGGCGAAATAGCAATGGGCCGCATTGCCGATTTCCCGGTTTTCGTTTTGAGTTGGCGCCGGCAATGGCGTATACTGTCTTTTTGAAAGGCGCTTTTTCCGTGGCGGATCCGGCTCTGGCCTGGAGCGAGCGCGGGCGGCTGATAAAAATGAAGACAAGCACCTGATGGCACTGCTCAGCGTGAAAGACGTGTGCGTTGGCTACGGCGGCTTCCTGCTGCTGGACCATATCGACCTGAATATCGGACGGCACGAACGGGTCTGCCTGCTGGGGCGCAACGGCAGCGGCAAGACCACGCTGATGAAGCTGATCAACGGAGAGCTGGCGCCGGACAGCGGCACGGTCAGCCGCAGCCAGGGCATCGCCAGCGCCCGCCTGGACCAGGAGATCCCCGCCGGCATCGCCGGCCCGGTCATCGAACTCGTCACCTCCGGGCTGGCGGCCAAGGGCAGGCTGCTGGCCGACTACCACCACACCGGCGCTCTGCTGGCCGACCGGCGCGGCAACGACCCCCGGCTCCTGGCCCGCCTGGACCGACTGGGGCAACAGCTGGACGCGGAGAACGGCTGGGAGATCCACCGCCAGGTCGACCTGGTCATCGCCAGGATGCAGCTGCCGGCCGAAGCCGAGTTCGCCGCCCTTTCCACCGGCTTAAAGCGTCGCACCCTTCTGGCACGGGCGCTGGTATCCGGGCCCGATATCCTTATGCTCGACGAACCCACCAATCACCTTGATATCGACGCCATCGCCTGGTTGGAGAACTTCCTGGCCGCCTACAGCGGCACCATCGTCATCGTCACCCATGACCGTCTGTTGGTGCAGAAACTGGCCAGCCGCATCATCGAGATCGACCGCGGCCGCCTGCTCGACTGGCCATGCGACTACGAGACTTTCCTAAAGCGCAAGGAGGAAAGCCTGGCAGCGGAGGAAAGCCAAAACCGCATTTTTGACAAGAAGCTGTCGATCGAGGAAGCCTGGCTGCGCCAGGGCATCAAGGCCCGCCGCACCCGCAACCAGGGCCGGGTCAACACGCTGATGAAAATGCGCGCCCGGCGGCGGCTGCGGCAGGAACGTCCCGGCGGTGTGAGGATGACGCTGCAGCAGGGCAAACGTTCGGGCAACCTGGTCATGGCCGCGGAAAATGTTCACCATCAATACGACGAAAAAACCGTGATAAGCGATTTTTCGACCGTGATCCTGCGCCAGGACCGGGTGGGCATCATCGGGCCCAACGGCTGCGGCAAGACCACGCTGCTGCGTCTGCTGCTGGGCGAACTCCCCCCGCAGCAGGGCCGCATCCGCCTGGGCACCAACCTCGAGGTCGTCTATTTCGACCAGTTGCGCGAGCAGCTCGACTCGGAGAAAACGGTTTTCGACAACGTGGCCGGCGGCAACGACACGGTGACCCTCGAAGGCAGGACCCAGCACGTGATCGGCTACCTGCAGAAATTCCTCTTCACCCCGGAACGGGCGCGCACCAAAGTGAAGTCCCTCTCGGGCGGCGAGCGCTGCCGCCTGCTGCTGGCGCGGTTGTTCACCCGGGCCGCCAATGTTTTGGTCCTCGATGAGCCCACCAACGACCTCGACATCGAGACCCTGGAACTTCTGGAAGAGCTGCTCCTCGACTTCAAGGGCACGCTGCTGCTGGTGAGCCACGACCGGGCATTCCTGAACAACGTGGTGACCAGCACCCTGGTTTTTAGCGGCCGGGGAAAGATCGAGGAATACGTGGGCGGCTACGACGACTGGCTGCGCCAGAGGCGGCTCCCGCAGATCCCGGCCGTTGAAAAATCCTCCGCCAAGCCGCCCTCCCGTCCCCGCCCGGCAACGGTCAGGATGAGCTTCAAGGAAACCAGGGAGCTGAAAGCCCTGCCGGCGCTGCTCGAGAAACTGGAGGCGGAAAAGAATCAGCTCTACCGCTCCCTGGCCGATCCCGTTTTCTACCGCGGCGAGGGGAGCGATGTCGCTGCCGCCAATGCGCGCCTGCAGGAACTGGAAGAGGAATTGCACGCCGCCTACCTGCGCTGGGAATACCTGGAGGAGCGGCAAGCGCTGGCCGCGGCGGCAAAAAAATAAAGGTACATTCACTGCCTCGGTTTTGCGGGTTGCGGAATTCCCGGATATGTAGTATCCTCAAAAACCCGGATTGGACTTGCCATTGCCTTCGAGGCGGAGCACCGGGAAGGAAAATGGTCTGAACCGATGTATGGAATATACATGACCCTCGCTTCGGCCCTGCTGCTGGCCTATGTGCTCTGGCGGGCCTCTTCCATCCCCCGGTTCCGGGAAATCCCCCGGCCGGCGTTCTTGTTCGCAGTCCTGTTTTTGGCGCTGCTTCTGTTTCTGGGCCGCTTCCTGGGGCACGACGCCTCGGGTTCGTGGGCGGCGATTTTTGAATTTCTTTCCATGACCATGATCGGCGCGCTGTTCCTGGTCTTCATCTGTCTCTTCCCGGTCGACCTGCTCCTGGGTTTTGGCCGCTTTTTCCCGCGCCGGGCCGCACAGATCAGGGGCTGGGCAATGCTCGCCGGGTGCCTGCTGGCGCTGCTGGCCCTCTTCCAGGGACTGCGCCCGCCGCGGATCGTCCGCTATGAGGTGCGCCTGCCTGGACTGCCGCCGGCACTCGCCGGCACGAGGCTGGCGGCCCTGTCCGATCTCCACCTCGGGGCGCTGATCGGGCCAGGATGGCTGCAGGCCCGGGTTTCCCAGGTGCTGGCCTTGAATCCCGACATGATCCTGGTACTGGGTGACATTTTCGAGGGACACGGGGCTTCGTCCGCGGACTTTCTCCCGGCCCTGAGGCGTCTCAAAGCCCCGTTGGGCGTCTGGGCCGTGGACGGGAACCATGGCTCCCATGGCAGCCCGTCCGCAAGCGTCGCCGAGACGGACGCGAGCCCCTTGCGCACGCTGCGCGATGAACTGGTGCAACCGGCTCCGGGCCTGTTCCTGGCCGGCCGCCGCCATTTGTCCCGGCACGACACGCAGCAGGCTGTGCCGGAGTGGAACCCAAGCGGGAAGCATGCCCCCGGTGCTTTGGTACTGATGGCCCATGTCCCGGCTGCGGCCAGGTCGGCGGCCCGGGCCGGGGTCGGCCTGATGCTGTCGGGACACACCCACGGTGGCCAGATATGGCCGCTGAGCATCGCGACCAGGATGGTGAACCCGCTGCTGGCCGGACGCTACGAGATAGAAGGGATGACCGTGCTGGTCAGCCGCGGCACCGGCACCTGGGGCCCCAGGATGCGCCTGTGGCCGCCCGGTGAAATCATGCTCGTCACCCTGCGTTCGCAATAGCCCCGGCCCTTGCCGGGAGCACAGGGGCGGTACCGGGGCTAATGAACCGCCAATTTTTCAAGCATCTTCAGCGCGCTTTCATTTTTGGGATTGAGCTGCAGTGATTTTTTGCAGTTCTCGATGGCCAGGTCGTTCTGCTTGTTCTTCATGTATGCCTCGGCCAGGCTGTCAAATGCGTTGAAAGAACCGGGGTAAGCGAGGACATTCAGCTTGAACACTTCAATGGCCTCATTCACCTTGCCCGCGTTCAAGTACAGGTAGCCGAGTCGATTGAAGGATGTCTCGTTGAAAAAAACTTCCTTGCTCCCGGCCGCTTTCAGGGCCGGGTATTGCTTGATCCCCGCTTCAAGGCCCTGCTTCTCGATCGTCTGTTCGATGATGCTGGCCGCGAGTTCGCCGCGCTGGAACGAATCGACGGCATCGATCCTCATGCCGGTGATATTGCCCTGGCCGTCCTTGTCAAAAAAAAGGGTGTTTTTATTGAACTCGTCGAGCCAGCCCCCGTCTTCTCCTTGAGGCTGAAGCCGGATGGTGGTCTTGGCCAGCGGATCGTAAACAGCCAGCCGGCCATCCTGGACGGTGACCGAGAATTCGGCATTCGCGGCCGCAAAAGAGTATTTGCCGACAAAGGGGGCCAGGCCGGCGGGGGTATCCTTCCCGGTTTCTGCGGGCTCCGGTTTCCTGGGCAGGGAAATAACCTGGTGCAGGAGCATCGTGACCGCTTCGCCCAGGTCGTTCTTCTTGAATACCAGATACAGGTGGGGGGCAAACTTGCAGATCCACCTTCCCTGCTCATCTTCCCGGCTGAACGGCAGCACCATCTGCCCGGGAACATCGACGGCCAGGTTGCCTTCCTTTTCCAATACGGTGAATGTCCGGCCGCCCTTGAGATTGGCGAACTTGCCCAGGTAGCGAGTGAAATCGCCGCCAACGGCTGCCTTGGCATCTGGACCTCCCAGCTTGTAGTCCAGCACCTCGATCTCCTTGCCGTTGAAAGAAGTGGTCGTTGCCGATACCACTTCCCCGATGCGGATATGGCCCGAATCGATGAAATCGCTTTCAAATGCGGTGGAATCGACCGGGATCCAGCCGGCCCGGCCCATGTATATCTCGTTCCAGGCATGCTGGCCGAAGCCGCCGCCGTAATTGGGAGTGTACATGGCGCCGAAAACGACCCGGGCCGGGATGCCCACCGCCCTGCAGAAGGCCGCCAGCAGCATGGAATGGGCCCCGCATTCCCCGGCCCTGATCTCGAAGGTCTTGCGGGCGCCGCTGCCGCCGGGGATGGCGTAGCTGATGTTTTCCGCCACCCATTTGCTGAGTCGGGTGGCTGCCTGCCAGCTGTCGCCTGAACCGGCTGTAATTTTCCGGGCTTTATTTACCAGTTCCGGAGCGTCGGCTTCAATGAGGCGGTCCGGCTTCAGGTACTTATTCAGGTCTTTGTCTTTTTGAAAGGGAGGCGGGAAAGCGGGCGCGTCTTTTCCGTCGTATTTCGCGTGTTCGATCTCCATGACCCCATCGATGACGTTGTCCCGGACCGTGCCGCTGAATTTCTGTCCCGGGACATCTAGGTCCGTGCTTGTCAAGGCGATGCCGGTCGGCTCGATCTTCACTTTCAGTTTCATGTAGGTGATCGCCTGCAAATCGGAAATGGCGACGTTGCTCTTGGTGAAAATCGTCGCATCCATGTTGGCCACTTTGACGCGGTCGACCACCTTGCGGTCTGCCAGGTAGACCTTTCGATTCTGTACCTCGAACTTGAGAAAGCCACTATGGCCGGGCGCGAGCCAATATTTGATCTTCATCCCCGATTTGGCCTTCGTCTGCTCGATGATCGCTGCCTGAAAAGTTTTGCCGGCCAATTCCAGCGTTTCTTCTCCGATCCTTTTGAAAGTGGAGCGCTGGACCTCTTCTTCGAGGATCTCGAGAATATCGCAACTGAATTCGCCGGCCTTGTTTTCCAGGAATTCCTTTTTCAAGCGGAACACCATTTCATCGCCGCCGATGACCAGTCCCGGGTGGATGGCGATTTTTTTCGCTTCGCCGCGTCCGGAAGTGGTCAGGATGGCCTCACTTTCCGATACCTTGAGTTCGAAATCGAGCAGGTTATCTCCCTGGCTGACCCGGGTGTTTACGTAACTGGCTTTCCTGGTCACGGCATCCAGCAGGGAATGGACCTTTATTTCACTGTTAAATTCGCTGCCCAGCAGGGAAACCATGACAAAAATGTTGCCTTCCGCCTGCACCAGGTCTTTTCCTTCTTTACGCAGCGGAGTCTCGCTGTTTTCAGAATAACCGCATACCACGCCGTTGATCTCTATGGCATAGAATTCCTTTTTAGCCGCAACCGCGTCAGCGCTTTGCGGATCAGATCCGGCCGCAGCAGAACCGGCCATACTGATGACCATCAAAAGTATGAAAAAATCCACAAAATTCATTTTTCTTGTTTTCATTTTATCCTCCGACTTGATTCTGATGCTTAGTACGCCCCAAAGAATTCAAAAGTTCAAGGACACGGATCGCAATTTCGCCGAATTGTCCCCCAAATAAAAATAATTGTCGCGTGCGTGAGATATTTTTTCCAATTTTCTATTTATTTATTAAAAAATGGAGGAAAGAAATGAAAAAAACATCGTGGCTCTCAGTCGCACTACTAGTGCTTTTGCTGCCGTCGCTTCCCGGTATGGCCCAGACCCCGCTCGACCTGCAGGGGCCGATCGTGACCTGGAACAATCCCGGCGAGAACACCTGCTGGCAGATCGACCGCCGCCATCCCGATCTGGGACTGGTGGTTTCGGCCGAAGACCCAAGCGGTGTCAAGCAAGGTACCATGTGGATGAAGGCCGGCCATCATACTTTTACTCGCGATAGAAGCACCTGGTCCCGCATCTGGGGACGCACCTATGTCCGCGACGGTTCGGCGCCGGCCTCCGTGCGCGAAACGATCATGATCCCCATGCTGGGCCGAGCCGAGGGCGAATACTCCTTTATCGTCGAATTCGCCGACATGGCGCGCCACAATACCCGCTACGCGGTACGCCATATTTCCGTCGATTTCAGCGCCCCGACCGTAGCCATCACCTCTCCGGCCGATGGGCGCATCGTCTGCCGTGACAAGAACCTTTATGTCGACGTCAGCGCCGCAGACAGCGGCTGCGGCATCCACGCCGTGCAGCTCTACCTGAACGCCGTGACCTCCACCACTCCCGTCGCCGTCGACGCTTCCGTGCCCTATCAGCTGGTCATCCCCAAGGAACGCTTCAGCGGCGATTCCCTGCGCATCATCGTTCAGGCCATCGACAAGGCGGGCCGTTCCAGCCAGGCCGAAATCACTGTGCGCCCGACCAGGATCTGCCTGGTTCGCGCCGTGCGCTAGGAAGGCAAAACCGGCAGAAAAACACGCTGCCTCTCTTCCGTCTTGAACGCTTCGACTTTTCAATCCTTCAACCAATCTGCAAAAATTTGCACTGTTTCCAAATCTTTCCAAAAATCAAAGACGGATTTGTGAACATTTCTTGCCGGGCTTCGTTATCAATATTATGAAAGCAAGGGTTTATGAGGAGATATCATGAGAAAAAAAATCGCGCTCCCCGTTTGCCTGTTCATTCTGGCGTGGCTGGCCCCCACGGTCATGGACGCCTGCACCACCTTTTGCCTGAAAGACAAAATTGATTTTCCTATCAATCCTCAATAATTTCGGTATAATTGATTTCTACAATAACCTTGGTCGTGAAATCCCAGTCCCCCTGGGAGGTGCCGTTTTTTAGGTACAGAGTAATTTCAACTTTTTGTGGCTTCTGTCCATTCATAAACTGATTCAAACCGGTGTCAAAATATTTGATAAGAGAAATCTCATTAGGAATCAAATGCCAGTCCGTGGTTGAATCAAATCCTTTCAATTCTCCCCCTGATGAATCAGGAAGGGGCAATTGATTGATATTATCAGTAGTGGCGATAGCGACTTCATCGAGAAGCAAACGATATTCAACCTTACATATAAATCTTTCGGCTTTTGACGTATTGTTTACTGAAATCAAAACATCCAAATCCCAGCCGCCAGTTGAATAACTGATGACGGAGGCAGTAGGGTTTGTAAGCTCAACACTGCTCTCCTCTTGAAGCGCTTCACTTTTTTTACACGTCGAAACAAGCAACATGGAAATCAGGCATAGGATCAACGGAGTCTTTTTCATCACGCCCTCCTTCTCATTTATAATCTGAAATTGAATTTTCTCTAATGAATATCATAATGAAATTGAAAAAATATTTCAAATAGCATTTAGATGGATACATCGGCTGCCCTTTTTAAATTTTGAATCCAATAGGAAATTAATCAAAAAGCAAAGTGGCTATAAATTATAAAGTAAAGAAGCAAGGCGCCAAGGAGCAAGACCCTTGGTCTTTCACGATTATTTAAAAGTCCTGCCGAAAAGTTTCTTTTTTTTTTGCTGCAAGATATATATAACCAATCTGTTCTCATATTAGAAAAAGGAGGAAAATATGAAAAAATTAATCTTGGTAACGCTTCTTTTACTGGCTTTCGGAGCGACCATGCTGCCGGCTCAGGAGCAGACTGCCCAGCCTGCCGCCCAGCTGGAAAACGACATCCGTAACTCCATTCTCCTGGCCCCGCATTACGGAGTTTTCGACAACCTCTCCTTCCAGCTCGACGGCAACGACGTGACCCTGCTGGGCCAGGTGCTGCTGCCTGTAACCAAAGAAGAGATCTCCCGCCGCGTCGCCAAGCTGGCGGGCACGGGTAAAGTCACCGACAACATCGAAGTCCTGCCCCTGTCGCGCAGTGACGACGCCCTGCGCCTGCAGGTCTACCGCAGCCTCTTCGGCACCTCGGACCTCTATCGCTACGCCCTCAGCCCCAACCCCTCGATCCACATCATTGTCAAGGGCGGCCGCGTAACCATGGAAGGCACGGTGTCCAATGAAGGGGACAGCCGCATCGCTGATATAGCGGCGCGTAAAGTCAACGGCGTTTTTACCGTGGCCAACAATCTCGAAATCGAGAAGAAATAAGTGTTAGTGGCAGTGTTCGCAGCAAGCACCGTAACGATTTATTAAGATCTCGCTTAATTTCTTGCTGACACTGACACTGTCTCTAACACTTTTCTTAGTTTGGGTCATCCGCTCACTGGAATTTGTTCGGAATTTGCTGATTGGAATTGGGCATTTTATTCCTATGCTTCAGAATAAATTTTTTTGCCCCGGTTTTTTTTGCACGGATTGTACCTTCATCGCCTCAAGGATTGGTGCGGCGCCGGCGGCGGCATCCCAGGCGCGGCAGCCGCGGGCGATAAGCTGACAGTTGCCAGTGGGGGGATCAATGAAAAAAGACGGGGCTACTGCGAAGACAGGGAGCCCCATTCTCAGAGCCGCCATGCCGGCGTCGAACGTGCCGCTCATCCTGCCGCTGGCGTCGCGCTCGGGGCCGGATACGATCACAACAACCGCGTCCGACAACGCGCCGACAAGCTTGTTGCGCGTCATGGCCATGTACGTCGCCCATTTCGCGTCAGGTTCAAATTGGGAAACAACAAGAATATTGTCTATCGTCAAATAATCCTGTAATTCGGGCTTGGTCTGGAAATGATGGATCCCTTCGGCCAAAATGATGCCGGTCGTGCCGCCGGCTCGCAGCGCGGCCAGGTGCGCCGCCGTATCGATACCCGCGGCATAGCCGGAGTTGACATTGACCCCTTTGCCGGCAAGTTCAGAAGCCAGGGCAGCGGCCGCGGCCAGCTCCGCCTCCCCGGCCTGCCGCTTCCCCACTATGGCCACGCCGGGCCGGTTGAGGATCGCGACGTTGCCCGACAGATAGAGGAGTGCGGGCAGCGAAATGAGATCCTTTAACATTCTGAGCCGCAGCGGGAAATCAGCATGCAGTGGGTGGAGTACGGTCACTTGTCGCCCCGCATATTTTTCCACTTCCACATATTTTTGATCTTTAAACTCAGGGATCACGATGTTGGCCTTGCTTCCCCTCAGGGCGATTTCAAATTCGATGGGATTTTGCAGCAGCCAGGATGCTGATTTTTTCCGGCTGGCAAGATAGTCGGCGAGCCGCCACAGGGTCTTGGACCCCATCCCTTTCACCCCGGCCAGGGCCCGCCAAGCTTTGCCTTCTAAAGTATTCATCGGTTCGAGCGGGTGCTGGTGGCCGTGACCACGGAAACCATGGCGGCATTGCCTTCAAAAAGCAAGGTGCCAGTGACCGCCTTCAACGTTTCGCCGGAACGAAAAAGATCATCGAACAGCAGTATGTGCATGTCGGCGAAGCGCTGGTCGGCGACGGCAAATGCCCCGGCCAACTCCGCCCGGCGTGAGTGCTTGCCGGTTACGCTTTTCAGCGGCAGGGTCGACCTGGCTTTCAGCAGGTAGTCGTCGGGGGCGGGCAGCCTCAGCAGGGAGCCGATGCCGGCGGCGACCGCTTGCACGGGCTGGAACGAGCGCCGCGTATCCGACGGCGGCACCGCCAGAATGGCCTTGATATCAGAAAGTTCGGCGCGGCCGCGGATAAAATCGGCTACCGTGCGGGCGATGGGCTCAACCTGCGCCATGTCGGCACGATACTTCAATTTGTACAATGCTTCTCCAAGTTCGGTCCGTTCAGTGTCGAATTCGGGATGCATGCTGCTATTGGAAGCGCCCGAGGTGCTGCGCAGCGTGTGCCGGTCCAGGGCCCAGCCATGCGTCCAGTTGCCGATGATCATTTTCGGGTCTATGTTCATTATCTTGCGATCCGAAGTCATTCTATCGAAATATGTGACAAGTGACAAGTAGAAGCAGATCGCCAACGTTTTGTCTTGCGGATCGTCAAAGGCAAAAATTTGAAAACAATTCGAAGTTTTAATTTGAGAAAATAAATCAAAAGCCGGAAAAGTGATTGACATTGAAAAAAATCTTTTTTAGAATGCTGTCATGGGCAAGGTTTTTTTTCCTGTCAATTGTTCCAATCAACCCAAGTAGATTGGCTGCCGGCTAACCGGCGGCCCAAAAAGGAGATAGATGATGAAACGTTTCACAACCGTCCTTTTCCTCGTTCTGGTTTTATTGGGAGGAGTGATGTCCGCCGCGGACACCCCGAAAAATTATCTGATCGTGGCCAAGGGCCACGGCCCGGGAAGCGCCGACTTGGATGACCTGATGACCTACGCCGGCGCCACAATCACAGCTAGGATCCCCGAGATCGGCGTGGTGCTGGCGACATCGGCCAACCCGGACTTCCTGGCCATCATCAGCACCGACCCCCGGGTGCAGGAAGCCGCCGAAGACATCGAGGCACAGTGGATCCCAAGGGAAAAAGTTTTCGAAGTCGCCGAATCCGACCTCCAGGCTATGGGGGTCAACTCCGAACCCTTTTGGGGCTACCAGTGGAACATGCGCCAGATCCGCGCCGATCAGACGGCGCTCAATGGTGACCGGGGCTGGGGCGTGAAGCGGGCGCGGGTAGCGGTCCTCGACAGCGGTATCACCAGCACACACGTCGATATCGCCGCCAATCTCAACCTGGAGCTCAGCAAGTCATTCGTGCCGACCGAACCCGGCATTGACCCGATCGTTCCCGGCTTCAACCATGGCACCCACGTTGCCGGCATCATCGCCGCTCCGATCAACGACACGGGCGTCCAGGGCGTCGCTCCCCAGGCCGAGATCGTGGCCGTCAAGGTGCTGCGCAGCACCGACGGCAGCGGGGCGTTCTCGTGGATCATCGCCGGCATCATGTACGCTTCTGGTCCCGAAGTGCAAGCCGACGTGATCAACATGAGCCTGGGCGCGACCTTCTACCGCAACAACGCCGGCGGCGGCGGATTGGGCTCGCTGATTGCTGCGCTCAACCGCGCCATCAACCATGCCACGGCCGCGGGCACCCTGTGCGTCAGCGCCGCGGGCAACGAGGGCGTGAACCTCAACAGCAACATTTGGTCCATACCCGCCCAATCCGGCAACGGCATGGCCGTTGCCGCCACCGGCCCGGTCGCTCTGCAGGATTTCGACCGGGCCGCGTCCTACACCAATTACGGCCAATCGGTTGTCAACGTGGCGGCGCCCGGGGGCGACGACACGCGCTTCCCGCTGATGACACCCATTCCATGGTACTTCGACATGATCATCAGCCCGAGCTACAAGGTCGGTAACAGTCACTATTACTCTTTTGCAGACGGCACCTCGATGGCCGCCCCCCATGTTTCCGGAGTGGCAGCCCTGATCGTGGGCAAGTACGGCAAGATGTCCCCGGCAGAGCTGAAGCGCCGGATCCAGCAAAGCGCCGACGACATACTCAAGCCCGGGGCCGACCCCTATTCGGGCAAGGGCCGCGTCAACGCCTTGAATGCGGTGCAATAGAGCGAACACAGGATTGATTCCAAACGGGGCCGGCCGCGGCCGGTCCCGTTATATTTCTTTTTCTTAATTTATACTTCATATTTTATTTTTTTTCTTTCTCTTCTAACGTTTACCGACTACCCTACACCGGGCACCGATTCCTGCCCCATCCCCTCGCCTACTCCTCCGCTTTTTGCTACAATGGCCCCTTATGAACACGCCAACAACCTGTCGCTATAAACGGAGAAATGCCATTGACACCTGAAGCCAAACCCTACGTCCGGTCTGCATTCGGCAGAGAAGAAAAAATCCATTTCCTCAAAGCGGCGGCGCTGATCCTGGCCATTTATTTTTTCCGCAGCGAACTTTACGTCATGTCCAGGTTCTTCCTGCTTTTCTCGCCCTTTTTCTTTTTCAGCTACGTCTGGTTCAAGTCGATCCATAGCGGCGATCGAGTGCTCGACATCCTGAAGGAGCACATCACCTTCATACCCATTGCCTACACCGAAGGCGGCAAAAAATTCTTCATTCCCAAAGCCACCGTCCTGCTGATCCTGCTCAATATCCTGATATTTTACCTGCTCAGGCTCAGCAGCGCTGCCGGCATTGAATTCATCGCCGCCAACTTTTCATTCCTGCCCCTGCGCGTCACCTGGTGGAACATATTGCTCAGCCCGTTTTCCAGCATGTTCCTGCACGCCGGCGCCGGCCACCTCTGGGGTAACATGATCGTTTTCTGGGCTTTCGGGCCCGCGGTTGAGGAGAGGGTGGGATCGGGAAAATTTCTTTTCCTTTACTTCTTCACCGGACTGCTGGGCAGCCTGGCTTCAGTAGTCATCTTCCGCGTTTTTTTATCAGAAACCTTCCACGCCCTGGGAGCCTCAGGCGCCATCGCCGGCATCACGGGCGTGTTCATGGTCCGCTGCTATTTCAAGAAACTGATCGTTCCCCTGCCGCTGTTCGGCCTGGTCAATATCAAGCTCAAGGTCAATTCCCTGCTGCTGCTGGGATTGTTCTTCCTGCTGGACATCCGCAGCGGCATCAGGCAGCTGGCTGGAAATGCCTCGGTCATCGCTTACTGGATTCACGTCGGCAGCATGGTAGCCGGCATGGCCATAGCCGCAAGGCTGAAGCTGCATGGGGCCGCCGCCGAGGAGAAGTACACCGAGGTCGGCCTGCAGGCCTTGGAAAACACCTTCTTGCGCCAGGATGGGGAAAGCGCGTTGCGGGCCGCCCTGGAGCTCAACCCGGAGAACGAGGCCGCCCTGCTGGGAATGGCCCGGCTGCTGGCCGCCACCCGCAAACCCGAGGGCCGTGAGCTTTTCCAGAAGGCCATCCATTTGAAACTGCGCTCCGACCCCGGACAGGCCGCCGAGATATACAAGGAATACATGGACACCTATAACCGTATGCTCGAACCCGACCTGCAGTACCGTTTGGCCGGGATCTTCTACCACCAGGGCGACCATGAACCGGCGGCGCGCTCGCTTGAGATGGTCATCAACGAGCCATCAACGAGCGACGACACGCGCCAGCGCGCCTTCTACCAGCTGGTCCTGCTGCTGGCCGAAAACAACATGCTAGAGGCGGCGCATTACCGGTTGCAGCAGTTCGCGGAGCAGTATCCAGGATGCGATTTGGCAAAAGCGGCCGAGGTAAAATTCGTTGAAGTGTTGAAGAGTTAAAGGAAAAAGCGGCGTTAGGCGTCACGAAATATTTCTTTTAGGCTTCACCTTTCTTCTTCCCACCTTGGCACTTCGCGTCCCGGGGTCCAGGGCACGCCGGCCGCATCCAGTTTCGCCTCCAGCCGCCGCAGTTCGACGTCAATGGCCAGGCGCATTTTTTCCAGCAAGCCGCTGAAGGTGGCAGCGACCAATCCGTAATTCCCGCGGTTGCCGGCACGGATGACCGAGGTGGAACCAAGCTGGGCGTCAAGGCGCTGCAGCAGCGATGGGCGCTGCGGTTCGCTCCTTTTGCCCAGAGTACGGTCCCAGATGAGCTCGCTGCGAAACTGCCGCAGCTGTCCCTCCAGCCGGCGCGCTTCCAGGCCCCAGCCTGAATCGGCCCCGGGAGCTTCCATGATCGCTTTTTTGATGAACTCCAGCCGCTTCAGTGCTTCGTCCAACGCCGCGCCGGCGCCGATCATGGCACGCTGCAGCCGGCCCGCTTTTTGTTGGAAAGCCAGGACCTCTTGCCGTTCTTCGGCACGCAGCGCCGCCAGGCCGAGCGACTCCACCTTGCACTCCTGAGCCTCACTCAGTTGCGTGACAGCTCCGTTGAACGCCTTTTCCAGGGTGACACGGAACGTCCCGGGCACCACCAGCGGTCCGCGCGGGCTGCTATCCCACGGATCCAAGCCCGCTTCTTCCTGCAAACGAACCGGCTCGACATCGGGATAGCGCAGGTCCCAGGCGACGAAATGAACGCCTGCGTTGTTCGGGCCTTTCAGGCGCCGCACCACGTTGCCGTCGAGATCACGAACGGTGAGCAGCAGGACCGGCTCTTCTTCGTCGTCTTCACGGCGCAGCGTCTCCCAGCCGGGAAAAGGGATATCAATCCCTTGCCGGCGAAGTTCCTTTTCCTTTTCCAGCCGCAGTTTTTTCGATGATTTCAGGGAATCGGGCAGAAAATAAGTGAAAACGGCACCAAAGGGAGGATTGGGGGCCAGGTACAGGTCATCGCCCTGGAAACCTTTCCCGGCCAGGTTGAGCGGTTGGGCCGGTATGTAGCTCAGGGCCCGGCGCGGCGCGAACAAGGTTGCCTGGCTCCCGTCGGCGGTCGCGCCGGTATGGCGCAGAGGCGAATAATCGTCTAGGATGAAAATACCGCGGCCGAAGGAAGAAGCCACCAGGTCGCACTCACGGTCCTGGACCTCGATATCCCGGAAGGAGACAGTGGGCAGTCGATTGAACTTGTGCCAATGGCCTCCCCCATCCAGGGTGAAAAAGACGCCGAATTCGCTGCCCACAAACAGCAGGCCGGGCCGGGCCGCGTCCTGGGCGATGGACCACAGCAAATGGCGATCGGGCAGGTCGGCGGCCAAGGAGGTCCAGGTGCGGCCGCGGTCGGAGCTTTTCAGCAGGTAGGGCTTGAAATCGCCTGCCTTGTGGTTGTCCACGGCCGCGAAAACGGTATCCCTGTCGTGGCGGCAGGCCTTGATGTCATTGACGAAGAATCCGGACGGGACCCCCGGCAGCCTGTCGATGCGGCGCCAGTTCCCGCCGCCGTCCTCGCTGACCTGGATCAGGCCGTCGTCGGTCCCGGCATAGATCAGGCCCTCGACCAGCGGCGACTCGGACAGTGCCGTGACGCTGCCGAAATAGGACATGGCATCGTGGTCCCACAAGGCGTCGGCGCTCCACCTCCTGCCCATGATCGGCTGTTCCAGGCGGAAGACCCCTTTGGTCAGGTCGGGGCTGAGGCGCTGCCAGCTGTCGCCGCGGTCATCGCTGCGAAAGAGGAACTGCGAAGCATAATAAAGCCGCTTCGCGGCGTGGGGGCTGACCAGCAGCGGTGAGTCCCAGTTCCAGCGCTGGGGCGGGGCGGCGGCTTCGACCTGGGGCTGGATGGCGATCGTTTCGCCGCTCTTGCGGTCGCAGCGGACCAGGCTGCCGACCTGCCAGGAAGCATAGACCGTGTCCGGGTCGGCGGGATCGACGGCGCAGGAATAGCCGTCGGCGCCCAGGGTGAAGCGCCAGTCGCCGGGGAGGATGCCGTTGCTGTTGGCGGTGCGCGCCGGACCGCTCTGGGTGCCGTTGTCCTGGGTGCCGCCGTGGATGTTGTAAAAAGGCAGGGCATTGTCCAGGGCGACCTTGTAGAACTGGGTCAGGGGCATGTTGGCGAAATAGCGCCAGGTGCGGCCGCCGTTCCATGATTCGTAGAGGCCGCCGTCGCAGCCGGCCAGCAGGTAACCGGGCTCGCGGGGATCGAAGGCCAGGGCGTGGTTGTCGGAATGCTTGCTCTTGCCCTCGACTTCGCGGAAGGTCTTGCCGCCATCGTCGCTGACATGCAGCCAAACATCGTTCTGGTAGACGCGGTCGAAGCGGTGCGGGTCGGCATAGATCTCCTGGTAATAATGGGGGCCGGTGCCGTTGCTCAGGTAGGTGCTGCGCTTTTCCCAGCTTTCGCCGCGGTCGCAGGAGCGATAAAAGCCCTGTTCGCCGGCAGCGGCCTCGATGGTGGCGTAGACGACGTTGGGCTGCTGCGGCGATATGGCCAGCCCGATGCGGCCGACATCGCCGCCGGGCAGTCCGCCGGCCAGCTTGCGCCAGGTGCGACCGCCGTTCTCGCTCTTGTAGATCCCGCCTTCGGGGCCGCCGGCCATGAAAGCGGCCACACTGCGCCGGCGCTGATAGGCCGCGGCGTAGAGGACCTCGGGATTGCCGGGTTCCATGGCGAGATCACAGACGCCGGTGTCCCGGCTGATCTGCAGTGAGGGCTGCCAGGTAATACCGCCGTCGTTGCTCTTGAAAACACCGCGCTCCCCGCCCTCAGCCCAGAGCGGGCCTTCGGCGGCGACATAGACCACGTTGCCGGCGCGCGGATCGAGGAGTATTTTTCCGATGTGCTCTGTTTTTTTCAATCCCATGTTCTTCCAGGTCCTGCCGTTGTCCAGGCTTTTGTATACTCCGTCGCCGAAGCCCACGTGGCGGCCGGAGACATTTTCGCCCGTCCCCACCCAGACCACTTCGGGTTGGAGCGGGTCGACGGCCAGGCAGCCGATGGAATAGGAACTTTCATGGTCGAAAATGGAATTCCAGGTAGAGCCGGCGTCTTCGGTTTTCCAGACCCCGCCCGAAGCGGCGGCCACATACCAGGTGGCGCGCCGGCGCGGATGGATGACCACGTCGCTGATCCGCCCCGACGACAGCGCCGGGCCGATGGCGCGGAATTCCATCCCGGCGGCCAGCTCTGCGGCCAGGGTTTTTCCCTTTTGCGTGGCGCTCCGCGATTCAACGCCGCTGCATATGGTTCCTATCGAAAAAAAGATACTCGCCGCGAACAGTCCTGCACGTATCCGTCCATTCATGACGCCACCTCCAGTACTCCAACCTTTTTTGGCATGAACTTTTCCATATTGCCCAAAGCGCATCCCGATGTCAAGGATAGATCGAGTGCAAAAGCAGGGTTTGGTGCATGGCATAACGTGGACGGGAACAGCAATAACGGAAACTTGGGGGCTTGATGAATCAAGCCCCTGCACAAACATGCCGATCCATGCGGGAGGATTGTACCCCAAGAGGGCAAACCCACTCCCCTACATCATCATTCTGATACTCCGGGTGATCTAGAGGAATCGACCTGCTTCCCCGGCGGTCCGCTGATATCGAAGGCGTTGCGCCGACAGGTTATTTCTTTCGCTCCAACTTTTCAACGTTTCATGGGAATATCAATTTTATATTTCACTATCCTGCTTTTTCCATTTTCATCCGCCAATAATGCATATAGACCATTCCCCCTGATCTGAACACCATTTGCATTTTTCAATGATAATCCGTTTTCAAATTGAATTGTGCCGGTATAGAGAAATTCTCCATCCAGGGAATAAATATCTATTACTTGCTTGGTTAACTTTGTGCTGAATTCGGTCATCCTGAAAATGTATAAAAAACCATCGTTAATCTGAATATGATGGAAATACGCCAATTTCCCGGGAAGTTCTTTGGCGATGCTTGTTATTCTTTCATCAGGCATATCTTTTAAGAAAAAGCGTAGATGCTCTTTGCGCGCATCAAGAGATACATTGATGCGTTCCGGTTCTCTGCCGAAACGATTTAGGATTTTTCCATCCGCATCAGCCACAAAAATTTTGTATTCACTATTTTTGCAAAAATAGATTTTTTCATTTTTATCATCGTAGGTTGCCAATACCTGAGGAATCAGTCCAACAATTACACCTCCGGGTGGAAGGGACTTCTCTTCTTCACTTAATTTTATTACGGCAAACTTTTCATCTTTTCCGCTTTCCAGATTTACTTTAGTAATTTCTGCCGTTCCTGCCGGTAATCCCGATAAGGCTCCAGGGGCGACCAGGTACTCTGATTTGTTCATAAAAGCCAGTGGAAAACGCATAAAAATATTATTGGGCACTGATTTTATTAATTCACCAGCACTTGTGTAAAAATGAAGTTTATCCATTGCCCCGATTACGACATTTTCCCCGAATGTGAAGCAATTAATATACTTTGCTACGTCCTTGTTCTCGCCTTCGTATGCGAATTTCTTCAGTAATTCTCCTTTGGCATCAAAGATGTAACTGAACTTTTTATCGAAATCCCGCAAATAAAGAAACCCTTTATTTCCGATCCTCGGCTCGCCCGGCCTGCCGAAAGCTTCATTCCCGGCTTTGTCAATTTCCCAGACTTTCCGTTGATTGAAATTCCAGGTGCCCTTTTCCGGTTTTATATCGTGGAGGCTCTGACCGGGATCCGCCCCCATGGGTTTTGGTAAATAATCTTGCTGCGCATAAACGGAAACGAAAAAAATCGCCAACAAAACACTGATAAGAATTACTTTTTTCATTTTACTTCTCCTTTCATTTCACTTTTTCGGTTTCCACCCAGCGATAATTTTGGTGGAGACCCAATAAATGTTTTTTTTCCCCGGCAACCCGGGGCACGTCCCCTGGCGGGCACATGTCGCGCCGCGTCCCACACTGTCTTTTATTTCCCCGCCGGGCCGATGAAATCAAAGGGGTTGCGCGGATCGTTGTCGCAGCGGATCTCGAAGTGGAGGTGCGGCCCTGTACTGACTCCGCTCGAGCCGACCTTGCCGATCAACTGCCCCTTGGTCACATTATCACCGACTTTCACTTCGCGCGAATCGAGGTGGTGGTAGGCGCTGGTATAGCCGTTGCCGTGGTCGATCACGATGCGGTTGCCGTCCTGCTCGTTGAACTCGCTGGCCGTCACCGTGCCGGAAGCGGCGCTGAGCACCGGCGCCCCTTTCTTGGCGAGGATGTCGATGCCGGGGTGGAACTCTTCCTTCTTGGTGTAAGGGTTGAGTCTCTTGCCGAAGCCCGACGACAGATAGTACATCTTGCCGGTCTTGCGGACAAGGGCGGCGATCGTACCGTCGGGACGTTTTTCCGAGCGCGACCATATATAGCCCGCCGTGGGCCAAATGAGTTGAAATTGGGACAGGATATTCAACCCGTTGCCGGCGGCAGCGATGTCGAGCCCATGCATGTCCAGGAGACGGGCCATGGCCTGGTCCCAGGGCATGTCCCGCAGATTGCAATTCATTTTTTCCCGGAGCACGGGATCGGCCTGGACAGGAATGCCGCATACCTTGGTCAGAATCTGCGCGGCGATGGCCACAGGCTCTTCCTGGAAGCGCAGGGTGATCTTCTGCGCCTTGTACTTCTGGCCGAGGCGCGGCTCGCACAAGCCGCGGATCTTGCGGTAAAGAGCTTCCTCACTGGCATTCAGGGGCTTCTGGCCGGAAAAATCCAATGCCACGCCTCCGCGCAGAAAATTCACGGTGAAGGTAAAGGTTTGGGGCTGCGCCTTGCCGTCGACGACCAGCGGCTCGACCGTCCACTGCGTTATGGCATCCACGGCAGCCTTGACGAATTCGCTTTCTCTGCTGAAGGCCTTGACGCTCCACACCTTTCCTCCCTCGTTCACCCCGATCTCCAGGGTGACACTAGCCGTCTTGCCGCTTTGCAGCATTTTTTCGGGATAGACTGGATCGACTTTTTTCAAGAGTTTGGGGACCGGCCTGGTTTCTGGGATTGGGACCATCTGCAAATCGCTTCCCTTGATCGCAGCGGCTTCGGGCTGACGCTGTACGGCCAGGAAATAAGGCTGGGAGAGTGAATCCTCGAAGCCGAAGACCGAAACCTTCCCGGCCGGCAAAACGATCTCGCTGTCGAGGAGCGCCGGCTTCTCCTTCGCCCCCTGATCGATGACCTGCACGCGGAACGCGTCAGCAGCCGGCTGCTTGACGATCTGAAGCAAAAATTCGTGGCC
>Ga0307379_10001305_pt1 | contig 39640 bp, 36 predicted proteins | sample UN2MG_FD_202237 | JGI IMG/M metagenome (GOLD analysis project Ga0307379, IMG submission 202237) | Soil microbial communities from Risofladan, Vaasa, Finland - UN-2 | ecosystem: Environmental > Terrestrial > Soil > Coastal area > Acid sulfate soil | place: Finland: Risofladan, Vaasa | collected...
CTTTAGATTGGCAATCACAGTATCGGTTCTTTCTTACTGAAATCATTATAAATCTTGTGAGAAAGATCAATTGCCACAGACACGTCAGCTCGTTGCACAGATAAAGGCGTGAGTCAAGGGAGGAATCGATTGCCAAAAACCGGCCCAATCAATTCATGAACAATAACTCTTTAATGAAATATGAGATACAAGATACTTACAAACAGACAATGTAAAAGCACCAGTTATCTGGCTGCGATCTTTTTTAAGAGAGAGTCCGCTCGGACAAAGATTTTTTCGGCTGGTTCATCCGGATCGATATCGAGCCAGTGGACGTTTTGGAAGGTTTTGAACCAGGTTCGCTGGCCTTTTGCTAATCTGCGAGTGTTTTTCTTTATCAATTCGGTCGCATCTTTCAAATCCATTTGTCCATTTAGATATTCGATTATCTCGGCGTAGCCGATAGCACATCGGGCCTGTTTGCTTAAAGGTTCTTCCTCGGCCAACAGGGATTTAACCTCATCGACGAGCCCGGCGAGAATCATCTTTTTGACCCTTTTGTTTATTCGGCTGCTGGCATCGGCTCTTTCTCTTCGCAGGCCTATTATCGTCCAGTCGTGTTTTGTCTGGCGTGCATCCCATTGCTTCTGGAGGCTTGAGATGGGTTTGCCCGTAAGCTGATAAACCTCCAGGGCCCGGACTATTCGTCTGGAGTCGTTGGGATTGATGCGTTCAGCGGCTACAGGATCAATTTTCATCAACTCGCGATAGAGTTCCGCCACACCTTCGGTTTGTGCCCGTGCTCGCAGCTCGGAGCGTATCTGCTGGTCTGTTCCGGCGCCTTCAAACAGGCCGTACAGCAGAGCTTTTATGTACAAAGCTGTTCCGCCAACCGCGATAATTTTCCCTTCGCGGTCTTTTATCTGCTCTATTACATCCAAAGCCGTGTCGAGAAATGCACCTACGCTGAAAGAATCGCTCGGCTCAACAACGTCCATCAAATGATATTTGACGCGTTTACGGGCCTCTTCGGACGGCTTGGCAGTGCCGATATCCATTCGACGATAGACCTTCATCGAGTCGATACTGATTATATCAGCACCTGTACTTTCAGCTAAATCAAAGGCCAATCGTCCTTTGCCGGATGCAGTAACGCCAAGAATAAGAATCATTTTCAATTTACTATTTACTATTTGAAATTTACCATTTACTATCTTTTTAGTATTCAACTGTCAATAACCAATTAGTTTCAGAGACACGAGATGCAGGATATGGACTTCAATACTCGACTACGCAGGAGAGCACAGTCAGTGAATTATGTTCTCAAGCGACTTGTGTCTTCCCAGCAGATAAACAACGAGCTTAAAGAAGCAATCAAGTACACACTTGGTACTCCGGGAAAACGGGTGCGGTCCGTGTTGGTGCTATGGTGCTGTGAGCTTCTTAGCGGACAGGCCAATCGCAATGCTGAGATAGCCTCGGCGGCGATTGAAATGGTGCATACGTATTCACTTGTCCACGATGATTTGCCGGCGATAGACAATGATGACCTGAGAAGAGGCTTACCGACGTGCCATAAGACCTTTGACGAAGCGACCGCTATTTTGACGGGCGATGCCCTTCTGACGCTTGCGTTCGAGGTCCTGGCAAAAGAGATTGACAAGCCGGCTGTCGCGGTAAGACTCATTAGTCAACTGGCAGAAGACGCCGGGGCATCCGGGATGATTGGAGGACAGATGGCGGATTTGAAAGCTGAGAAAAACACCGGAAGTAAAAAATTGCTCGAATATATTCATATCAACAAGACCGCGAAAATGTTTCGATGTGCTGCTGCAATGGGAGCTATTTGTGGCGGGGCGTCACAGAAGCAGTTCGACTGCCTGTGTGAATACGGCTTAAAGATTGGCCTGGCTTTCCAGATAACTGATGATATTCTCGATGTCACTGCCTCGAGCGAGCAGTTAGGCAAAACGGCCGGTAAGGACATCAAAGCAGCCAAGTGCACTTATCCGGCTGTTGTGGGTATGGAAAAGGCAAAAGAGCTCCAGGAAAATTTGACTTCAGAGGCTGTGGATATACTGATACCCTTCGGCCGAAAAGCTGATACCCTCCGGCAGTTAGCCACCGTACTGCTGCAAAGAACAAAATAATTCAGTCAAAATGAACAAAATCCTGACCGATTTATTTCCGGGCCGATATTATCACATAATCAAATAATATGATTTAGGCACACTAACAGGCCATACCTCACAGTGCGAGATATGGCACAATATTCTGCATAAAATAAGAAAAGCCAAAGCAGTCACTGCCTCGATGGGCTGGCCGAGAGGATGCTCAGGAACTATACCTCGGCCGTCCGAATGACGTTCCAAAGAAAACAGCCTGAGCACACCCTCCCGACCGCTAATATCATGATAAACACGAATCATCTTCCGGATTTCGCCGGCAAGATCAGTCTCTTCTGGCGTCGAAAGCCTTGTGAGACGTTTGATACCAAACCCAACAGGTTTCTACTCCGTGGCTTGCTTTTTCTTTCGTTCCGGTTTTTGACCGTCCCGTTTTTTGCCCTCGCTTCTGGGCCTGTCGCCTTTGGCCGGGCCCTCCTTTTTCATTGCCTCCAGCTTCTTTTTGAACTGAGCTTGCTTGTCGGCGATGATCTTATCGATCGCCGCTACCGTCTTGGCAGCCTTCTCTTCTGCGGCAATCTTACGAACTTGCTGCCACTCAACCAGGCTCTTCTCGAATGTCCTCTTCGCCATGGCGAGCTGCCTTTCTTCGGGCGTCATCGCCTTGAGCTTCTCTCTGAACTGCTTTTCCTCTTCCGAGACGACCTTTGTCTGCCTGTTTGCCTTCTTGGCCTTGCTCTTTTCCTGGGTCAGGGCCGTGCCGCCGGCCAAAAGAATGGCCAACACTGCAGCACTGCAAATCAATACCTTCTTCATCATAAATTCTCCAAAATAAGTTTGATACAACTGGATACACACGATGCGAATCCAGGTCATCTTAAAGACGCCGACGGGGGCTGTTTTATTGCCGAAATGAGTCTTTCCAGTCAGAAATTTTTTGCCCAGGTAGTTCCTGCTCGAATACGGGCGCCTGCCGACTGCTCACCTTGCAATAAAGGGAGGTTCGAAAGTAACTGCCGAGCAACAGGTTATAACCGGCAAATTGGCCAAAAAACCACCAGTGCCACCAAGAGATTCTATATTGTTTAAATAACTCAAGGGCTAATAAAGTAATAACAAGGAATTAGTGGTTCCACCGGTGACAGCCCTTGAATGGAGGATGTTATTATGTCTGAACCCGTGCGATTGGGCGAGATTCTCCCGGCGGTGATGCGAAATATCGCCCGGCGAAGGTCACAATCCCGAGCCCCGGCACAGAGTGGCTCATCGTATGCAAGCAAAGCTCACTCTTCCTATTTCAACTCGGTCACAGCTCCGGATTCCGCCTCGCCTTCTCGAAAAAAATTAAAATTACGCTGTTAATAGACTGATCCACCAATTATTTCCGGACCTGAGCCACAAAATGAGGAAGATTTTTAATATTTTTGGAAATTTCTGTTGATAAGAACATGGGCAATGTGGTATATTTAGCTAATGAAGTAGGTTTGTTTCTAATTATTCCTGCTTCACAATACTGTTTCCGCGATTCCTGGGCAAATGCCTGATGCGTGATCAGGTAAGGGACAAAGATACAGTAAAGAAATCTGGCAGGAAACGAGAGGGTGGTGTAAGACCATTTGCGCTTTGGCTCTGTTGAGCCGGGGCAAGCATGTGCTTTTCACCCATCATCTCTTTGACCCTGTTCTTGATGGCTTTTCAACCTCGGTTGATTAGCAGCCTTACCTGTATATACAACATGGAGGTGCAATTCGTAAGATCCTTCGAATTAGAGATTAATGTGTTTATTACGAAGGATAAATGGAATGGATAAATTGATAATGATTTTAATATGTGGAGCAGTAGTTCTTGGCTTGTCCACTGCTTCACTTGGTGCGCCGACAATATTTCTCGATGCCGATACGCCGGCCACGGGCAGCCTTCTCGGCACTACACCGCTTGTGACACCATACGGCACGATTACCTTTGACGGAGAGATTCGCGACCGTGACAACGATCCCGAATTCAACGCCGCCGGGGCTCTCGGGGACGTATTCGACATTCACGATACTCCGGTGCAAACCGCCAGGCTGTCCTTTGATTTTGATGTTCAGTCTGTGACATTTATTTATGGTGGTAACTCGGGCAATATCCTCGTGGAAGCGCGAGACCAGTTCGACACGGTCGTGGATTCTTTCTTCCAGGCCGATACCAGCGACGGCCTGCCTGCCGGCCCGGTCACTCTTTCCGGTTCAGGTATTCGCAGCCTCTACTGGGAGGATACCACGCCGTTTATGAGCTTCGCTCCTCTGGATAACATCACAATTTCCATGATCCCGGCTCCGGGCACGATTTTGTTGGGCGGCATCGGTGTGGGACTTGTCGGTTGGCTGCGAAGACGAAGGATACTATAGGCTAATTGTCTGAATGAAAACTTGATAAGGGCTGTGCACTCTGCGGTTGGGGGTACTGGTGCTTGCTATTGCAGCCAGTTCTTATAAATTAGAAGGTGGAGGATATTTTAGGGAATTTTGCAATTTTTCCCTTGACGGCAACATAGGGTATATGGTAAAAATAGGATAGAGAGGTTGGTGTATTTAAAGTGTTTCCAGCTTCACAGCGTATCGTATTACGTTACCACTTTTCCTGGGCAACGGCCTGATGCGTGATCAGGTCAGGACAAAGTTGGAGTAAGGTAATGCGGCAAGAAATAATGGAGGAGTGGTTTAAGGCGATGGTCGGATCGGCTCGCTTCGCCGGACTTGCCAGTTGCTTATCACTAAGATTGTAACTGCGCTTGCAGTTCACCCAATCTTGCCTGTTTGATAACCTTACATTAACGTGCAACAGGGAGGGCCCATGCGCAAGGCCCTTCATGTTGAAAGATGTTAGGACAACTATATACCGAGGAGGAGTATTATGACAAAATTCGGAACAATTTGTGCCATCGCGGCATTGATAATTACTCTTGGCACGCCGGTATCCAAGGCGGGCATAACCGTTGAGTTCAGCGAGGTAGATCTTCCCAGCCTTACGCTGCTTGACGGAACTACGCACTTTGACGCATATGGTCTTGCTTTTGAGGATATGACCTATTATGGGGTAGATAGTCGATTCATTGGTGCCGGCCTTGATGACCGAGGCATCACGACAACAAGTGGGCAGGACAATGCGATGACTGTGGTCTTCACTCAACCGGTCACCTCGTTTACCGTTGATTTCCTGACCATCTCTGAAGCCACTATTTACGGAACTGCATACGATCTTGGCGGCAATCCCATTGCTGGATTTAGTAGTTCGGGCTATGGGTCGTGGAGCGTCTTTACCGGCCTTACCAAAAAGATTACATTTCATGATGGGACCGGTGTGATTGGTGTCGGTCGAATCGAGTTCGAGCCCATCCCGGCTCCGGGAGCCGTTTTGCTTGGCAGCATCGGTGTAGGTATCGTAAGCTGGCTTCGAAGACGCAGGACACTATAAGCTTATTGTCTGATGAATGAAAACTTGATAAGGGCTGAGCATTCTGTGGTTGGGGATGCTGGCGCTTGCTATTGTAGCCAATTCTTCTAAATGAGAAAATAGAGGATATTTTAGGGAATTGTGCAATTTTTCCCTTGACGGCAACATAGGGTATATGGTAAAAATAAGATAGAGAAGTTGGTGTATCTAAAGTGTTTCCAGCTTCACAGCGTATTACGTTACCACTTTTCCTGGGCAACGGCCTGATGCGTGATCAGGTCAGGACAAAGTTGGAGTAAGGTAATGCGGCAAGAAATAATGGAGGAGTGGTTTAAGGCGATGGTCGGATCGGCTCGCTTCGCCGGGCTTGCTGCTCGTTTCTCGCTTAGTTTGTAACGTCGCATGCAGTGGAGCTCTTCTTGCTTCACGGTCAACCTTACCAGTGCACAACAAGGATTTTCTGTACAATTTGTCCTTCGGATTTTAACCGTTTAAGTTCGTTACTATTAATTCAGACTCTGCATGAGTGGAATAGAAAGAAAGCGTTTAATGAAAAAGATTATAATCTTATGTGCTATTCTTGTGCTAACAAGCCATGTAAGTGCTGCGCCAACAGTACTTTTTGACACATTCGGCCCGGCAGACACCTATACTACCAACGTCGGTTGGACTATTGGCTTTTCCGGGTCAGAATTTGACACGGCCAGTCAGTTGTTCTCGATAGTACCAGCGACACCACACTACCTTGACAGGATTGAGCTGGCGGTAGGTATAGTCGACGGAACCAACCAACTTGACGTGTGGCTGATGAGCGATGCCGCGGGAGAACCCGGATCTATTATTGAAGCGTTCAGTTTCACGGACGCTATGGGCCCCTTCGGCTCTGCCAATCCGCCTTTGAGTGCAGACTCCGTACTGCATCCTGTGCTTAATCCTGGCACCCCCTACTGGCTTGTTGCCTCCGCACCTGTGAGCGACACATGGGCTGCCTGGAACTTATCTTCGCCGACTGTCACCGGCACGACTGCCTATAGAATTGGCCTGGGACCCTGGATCTTGAGTCCTGCAGATACATTAGGGGCGTTCCGTCTAACCGGCAGTCCCATCCCGGCTCCGGGTGCGATTTTGTTGGGCAGCATTGGTATAACTATCGTAAGCTGGCTGCGAAGACGCAGGACACTATAAAGCACATACAGGACAGATTTAAGTATTTGGCGGCGCTGCGGATTTGACACTCGCAGCCCTCAAGGAACCTTTGCTTTCGAAGCCGAGCCCTCCGGGAGCAGGGGATTTTCTATGTGCACCGGCTCAAATCTAAACTAACCAGCTACCACTTAACTCCGCTACGAGCATCGACCCGCCGTTTAATACCAGGGACCGGGAAATTGCTTTTTGTTCGATGGGTCAAACGGATCGGTCACCGTTATGGTTTTGTTTTTATTGTCCTCTTTGACATACGGGCTCCAGTGCTCAGGCCACCGGGCCACGTAGACACCGTCACTTCTCTTTGAACTCACAAACCGGCACAGATAATCAAAGAACGTTATTTTATCGACAACACACACGAACATTTCGAACAGCATGGACGGATTTTCCATGTTAAACTCCTTTCCGATGCCAGGCCCGATAATGTGTTACGTCAAGGTGGGTCGTATCCGGGATATTATCGCTTCTGCTTTGACTTATATGTCACATTATGCCGGGTCTGCCCCGGTAATTCAATTCTTTTCACCTCTGCTTAAAAGATTTTTCGTCACATAGAAGATGACTGACGATGAAAAGGCCCCTGTCCAAAAGAGCTATAGTCAACAGCGTTTGAAGATGTCTGAGCCCGTACTGCCGGTCAGGATACCTCAGGCTGTTATTAGGGACACCGCCGGGCGAACGCAAAAGTCGCAAGCATCCATAAAAAAATCAAAAAACTTGACAAAGTATGGCAAATCTAAGTAGTATTGGCTGGAAAATGGAGCCAGATTTCTGATTGATACCGTAGCAAACTTGAACGCAAAACTACCGACAGAAAACAAACTTCTTGAAGCTGGGCATTTTGGTGCCTCGAATGGAGAGGAGGCAGTGCTTATGAAGTAGACTGGAGTTTTCTAATAAGAAAATTTCTTTTGGAAATTTTACTTGTTAGGAAGGAACTGTTAACGGGGTCGTGTAATAAAGTTTTGCAATAGGAGTAAATTATGAAAAAGAAAATGTTCCATTTGATTATTGTTTTTTTTGTTGCCGGTTTGTACGGCTCGACTGCTTTTGCATTTGACCCGCTGGGTCCTCCCACGGCCGGATTTACGGGTGTCGGCCAGACCAGTGTCGCATTAGAATATTCTTGGAGCAAGATGGATCTTGATATGGACGGGATTCCAAATCTTGACCTGCTTTCCGATACGATAGAAAACTTCGAGTTCAACAAGATTTATACAAATCTTGGTTTGGGCTCGAGCGACGGCTCTGAGCTATTCCTGCGTTTAGGCGTGGCCGACGCCGACCCTGACAAGAGCGATAACTCGGATAATGTTGCCGGTTATTTAGGAAAGAGCGACCAATCTTTTCTTCTCGGAGGCGGTGTCAAGTTTACGCTTTACAAAAGAGAGATAGTTAAATGGGGTCTGCTGGCTCAAATGAGCTGGGCCAATTATGATTTTGACGACAGAAGTTACTCTATTGCCGGTCACAATGTAGCGTTGTCGACAGATATTGAGATTTTTGAAGTCCAGTTTGCGGTTGGCCCTGCCGTCAACGTGCGCGACAATATTGCAATTTATGGCGGCCCCTTTCTGCATTTCCTTAACGGCAAAGCTGAACAAAACGGTACTATTGATGGAACCAGCAGTGAAATTGACACAGATCTGAAGCAGGATGCGATATTAGGTGCTTACGTTGGCATCAAGCTTGATATTACGAGTCATTCTGATTTCAATGTCGAGTTTCAAACTACAGATGCCGGCTACGCAGTCGGGGGAAAGATGAGGTACAGGTTTTAGCTGCTACTGGCGTTTTCTGAGCCTGTTGTAATTAGCAAATTGGCTTGTCATATCGAAGGGCTGTGGGCACGTGCTTACAGGCACTTGATCAACGGCCATAGGCCGGCAAGGATTTTCCTGTTCCAACCGCGCGTAAAAAAAGGCCGTAAGCGCAATGCTTATGGCCCATTGGTTCGCAATATAATTTTTTTACTGTAAGAGATTTTCGAAAACTATCGCCAGAAGAGGCGGAGGCCGGATTTGATTCGGCGAATGCGGCTTTTTCTGCATACCATTTTGCTTTACCGACTGATGTGCAAATCCCATCATCTGTCTGGTTACTACCAAACAGGCCGATACAGTAAGAATCAGCCACATTACTGCAATTGCATATTTACATATTATCATAACATAACCCCCAAAAAACCATCTATTTGTATCGGCTTAAGCTCCATTTTTTCCTTAATCAAATCGGTATCTTAATTGGCTACCACAGCACTCAAAAAAGCCGGCTGGCCAGACCAAAAGGCCCATACCAGTATGTAAAACAAGACATTTTCGAGGGTTTTGTTTCCTGCCTTTTTTCGGCAAAATTTGTTAATCAGATCCTCCAATATCTATACACAGCAATTTTCGGAGAAATGCTCTAATCGCATCGATTAGACTATATAGCACAATACGGACTTCTCGATGCTTATGCCTTATTCGCCCATTTCGTGCAGAATACTATTACATGCCTGACACTGTGAGGTATGTCCTGTTAGTGAAATGAAATTGTGTTGGCGTATTTTGTGATAAGCCCGGCTCCGAAATAAGCTCAGAAAACATCGGCTTTTCAGATGGCTTGTAATTGTCTCTGGGCCCGGAGAACTGTGGCGGCGTCGCCAAGAACAAGCTGTTTTACCAGGCTGGAAGGAACCAGCGTAATTCCCATTTTGAGAATTTTCTCTTCAACCATAGATGCGATTGTCCGTGCCGTTTGTCGGCAAAGATCGTGTTTCGCCATCAGGTCCATGACTATTCTGGACTTGTCCCATCGACACCTGCTGCTGATCTCATCGGCACTGCCAAGAAGCTCGGCGTCGGTCAGCTTCTGAATATTAATTGAAACAACCTCAATTCTGGAACGCCCGAGCTTGCGTTTGAAATGGTGCTCGCTTAGAGCAATGGCGGCCTTTTCATAGCCGGTGGTTGCAAGAACAACCTTAATAACCGAAAGAATCTCACCGCTTGTCACGCTGTGATGATTTTGCTGGTGATAAAGATAATATGTCACCACCTCGGCGAACTGCTCGGCAATATCCATATCCGCCTGATCAATCCTGCCGAGAGCATTATTGACAGTCGCCATAACCTTGGTATGCAGGTATTCCTCGACGACGCCGTCGGCTTTTACGACTTTAAGTTGTATCCGTGCCACCATCCTTATGCCTCCTTGCACTAATCTGGGCTACTCATCAAATAGCATCCGCTGGGTAATCGGCTCAACTTCGGTAATCGCCTGGCTGACTTCCTTAATCAATTCGCCCGCATCCCTGAAGTCACGATATACACTTGCAAAACGAATGTACGCCACCTTGTCAACCCTGCGCAGCTGCTTCATAACACTGTCACCGATAAAAACCGATGAGACTTCCTTGTCAAAATTTTTGAATATATTTTCCTCGGCTCTGTCGGCTATTCGTTGAATCTGTTCTGCCGAAACAGGCCTCTTGTAACAGGCTTTCTGCAAACCGCTGATGATCTTGTCCCTGTCGTAAGGAATTCGAGAGTTGTCCTTTTTCACGACATAGAGCTTAAAGCTCTCACCTATCTTCTCGTAGGTAGTAAATCGCCTCCTGCACTTCAGGCATTGTCGCCGGCGTCTGATTACTCTTCCACCGTCGCTCGAGCGCGAATCAATAACTCTGTCCTGGTCTTCCTTGCAAAAGGGACATTTCATTTCGCATCTCGTATTGCATATTACGTTCGAGATACATTCACAGCCCGGCGTTTCAAAATTGGCTCCCTTGATTCGCCGGCTACTCGCCACAGGCGGGTACGCTCCTCGAAGCTTATCAAGAATCTACTATATATAGATTAACTGAACATTGTAACAACAATATATGGTATGTCAAAAGAATTCCCGGATTAGTTTGTTAATTTTTTTTCCGCTTTTAATTCATGTCTTTATAAGCCAAATTGACCGATTTTGAAACATGTATTGCCGTAAGTATTGCCTTAACAAGAGCATAACTGAATCCATCATTTCTTTGCATGGCTTGAGGATAAATCCCAATGGAGCACAGTGAAGATTCTCAAAAAAACTATTTCATCCAACATAAGATTTTTCAGGTCCAATTCGATGTCACTGCTGGAAATTCTCAATTTCGAGATTTTCCTTTGACAGGATTATTGTAATTAAGTATAATTCAGCTAATAATTGACCTCACGGAGGAACGACGATTAAACTTGTTTTATACAAATCAAATTTTAACGAGCCAGGCCCAAAACGCAAATCGATTGGTTCTTTTTGGGCTATGAAGGCGAGGTGATGCCTATGATTGCCTAAGAGCCACAAATAGATAACAACACGACAAATTAAACAAGCTTTTCGCATAATACTATTTTCAAATTGCATCTAAATGTCTGCAAGGTTGGGAGATAGTGAATCATGAAAACAATAAACAAAATAAAACAGAGGAAACTTGTAGTTGTTTTAGCTGTAATGGCGTTATCATTAATCATTATCACTCCAGCTTTAGCCATTACATGGGGGCAGACGGATACTGACCACACAAACGTTGGTGCAATTGTGCTCGATATTCCCGGTTACGGACTGTATCAGTTAGGTTCTGGTACTCTGATAAGCTCTGGCGTTTTTCTGACAGCGGGGCATTGCACGTATTTTCTGAATTACCTTCCTCCAAGTATTAAGGTTTACATTAACTTTGACCAAAACGCCTTGAATGCAGGCACTCTGCTGGAGGTGGACCAAGCCATCACACACCCCTACTACAATCAGGCTCGCTCTAATCCTTATGATGTGGGTGTACTGATCCTGGAAGAGCCCGTTACGGGCATAACACCTGCCACGCTACCGGACGAAGGTTTCCTCGATGAACTTAAAAAGGAGGGCAAGCTTCGTAAGCGTCCGAATGATGAAGCTGCTTTTACCGTCGTTGGCTACGGGGGAACGCTGCACTGGCCACCAACACCACCTGATCCTAAGGTTACATATGATAATTTACGCCAGAACGCCACATCGGAGTACCAGGCACTACTGAAGTCCTGGCTGAGATTGTCACAGAATCAAGCTACAGGTGACGGAGGTACATGCTATGGCGATTCCGGCGGGCCCGCCTTTTGGACAGATCCTGTTACTGGAGATGAGATCCTTGTTGGCATCACCTCATGGGGTGACAATCAGTGCGTAGCCACCGGCTTTAACTATCGCGTTGACACATCGGATACGCTGGGTTTCATCCGGGCAGTGTTTGACGCCCTATAATAGCAACAATATCCTGCTTGCCTTCTGTGAGAGGTTTTGCCCGGAAAGACACGATTCCGGGGGGGGCATAATATGTTTTCTTATTGTGCCCAGGCATTTGGGGCGATTTTCGCTGACGGGAAACAATCGTATACCATGAAGACTATTAAAAAGGCCTCTGCGCGGAGAACGCAGAGGCCAACTCGGAAAGAAACTTATACAACCCCCCCTCTGGTCTGGTACTAAGCCCTCACATCCTATGAAAGCATCGTTTCTATCCCCTTTTCTTTGCTGCCGACCTCGTTGCTTCAATTAAAGTCTAATATAAAAACCTCGAAGTGCAAAATTCTGAATGCCACTTTTTCAGATTTTTTACAGTACTATAAACAAATAAGGACTCGAATTGTCCAGAAACTACCCCAGAGGAAGCTCTAAGGCTCATGATGTCCGACAAAAGGCTTATCCGTATAGGGATAGGAAGGCTTATCGCTCCATAGATATTGATTCTTGCCGCGATGCTCCTCCACGCTCCAGTACGGACCCTCGGTAACGATTTCTTTGTGAAGCGCAATTAGTCTTTGCTTCATTTTCTCAAATCGCTCCGGCTCATCCTTCCAGAAATCGCGCGTCTCGGTCGGGTCCTCCCTGAGATTTACCAACTGCCATCGAATGAACCTCGGCTCTCGAATAAAGTCGATGATTTTTGTGCCGTCCGGTACCGGGCCTGTTCCGGCGAGGATCTTCCAATGGCCCTCTCGCAGGGCGTAAGAATATCCCCCCCTGCCGAACCACATGGCCCAAAACAGCGGTCTCGGCCGTTTAAGGGATTTACTTTCCAACGCCGGCATAAAATTGCAGCCATCAATCACGCGGTCGGTGGGCACTTCAGCACCGGTGACAGCACAGACCGTCGGAAGGATATCTGTGCCGTTAACCGGTTCATCAATAACTTCGCCTGACCTGGTATGCCCCGGCCACTGAAGGATACCGGGTACGCGGATGCCACCTTCGTGCAAGTGGCCCTTGGCCCCACGAAGATTGGCCGGTGAGCCGAATGAATACCGAGCCCGATGCTCCGGCCCGTTGTCGCTTGTGAAGAAAATGAAGGTATTGTCACGAAGATTATTCTGTTCCAGATAATGTAGCAGATTCCCAAAAGCAGCATCCAGTTGGGCCAGGGCAGCATAGTACACACGGGGATCACCGCTGCGAGAGTTCTTTCCGTATTTTGGAACGTATCCATAGGGCATATCCCGTGCTGCCTTAAGGGCCTGGTCGGCGGGGAACTTCTCCCGGTATTCTTCAGGGGCCCAAAGAGCCACATTCTCGTGGGTTTCGTGCGGCGCCAGATAAGCGAAAAACGGGCGGTTCTTATCGCTTCGTTTGCCCAGCCATTGAGTAAACGCCCTGACCAGATGGGTCGCTGAGCCCGAGGTTCCCTCGGGAGAAATTGTTTCGTCAAAACCGTGTTTTTTGGGGGCATCCTTGCCTTCCTTCTTGACATGACTGAGGTGCCATTTACCCGCATGAAAGGTGTCGTACCCGACGCGTTTCACCAACTCAGCGATGGTGATTTCCGATTCCAGCAACGTTCGTTCCGAGTCACCGCCCAGGATGTCATACATACCGACCCGGTACGGCATCCGACCGGTCAGCAATCCCGCCCGAGCGGGAGAGCAGTTCGGGGAAGCGGCATAGCAGTTGGTAAACTTCACGCCACCTTCAGCGAACCTGTCAAGGTTGGGCGTCCTGGTATATGGGTTGCCGTAGCAGTCGAGATCTCCATAGCCTATATCATCCGTCAGGATTACGATTACATTCGGTCTCGTACGAGCAGGGTCGTTTTTCGATTCCGTGCTTAAAGCTAACCCTGTCCATATCGAAGCCGCAGCGCCGGCTCCTAAAAACTTCAAAAATTCCCGTCTTTTTATCTCCCGTTCGTATTTTCCCGGCATATCTTCAATCTTCCTAATTTCATTATCTTCTTGTCTTTATGACAGTATTTCTTTCAAAAATAAACCTCTAACATTGGCTATCCCCTCATAAAGACCGGATCAAATTCCGGGGAGTAGACCAGAATTATTTCTCTTCGATTTCGGCCTTGCTTCTCAACTTGTCTATAAAATCATCAATAGCTTTCCCGCGCATCTGTTCCTTGAGTGCTTCCGTTATCCGGTCTTTTACCTCTTCGAGGCCGGCCACAGCCGCCGGTTTCCTTCCATAGACCTTGGCTATATGAAATCCGAAGCGACTGCGAAAAACGTCACTTATCTGGCCGACACCTAAATTAAAAACCACATCCTCGAATTCCTCCACCATCTGCCCTCTCATAACAAAGCCCAAGTCACCACCACTATCGCCACAATCGGTATATTTATCAACCACCGCTTCAAAAGCTGTGCCTTTTTTCAATTCATCGTGTGCCTGGCTTATCGCATCATAAGCTGTTTCTTCGTCCGTCTGCCAGTTTACATATTTTACTATATGAGCCACTCTGACCCGCTCGCCCGATTTGAACTGCTCCTTATTATTCTCATAATATTCCTTTATATCAGCCTTTGAGGGTTCCGGCAGGTCTTTGCAGACCTGGTTCAGGCTTTGCTCAATCCTCATCTGCTTCTCGATATCCTCTTTTATTTTCTCATCGTCCTGAGCATTGAAGTCTTTATAGATCTGCTGCTGGTCATCGTATTGTTCTTTGAGTTTAGTCAGAGCCGCTTCAACCTGATCGGGCGGAATTTTGTCACCGTTTTTTTCCGCTTCCTTATTGATTAAGAACCTTTCAATCACGTTTTCTCTGGACCAGTCAAGCAGTTGGGCTTCCTTTTCCTCGGGTTTCTGATCGGCAAACACTCGTTCATAATCCGGTCTCAAACGCTCAACTTCCTGCTGTATTGCCGATTCCTCAATCTTTTCACCATTCACAATTAAAGCCATAATTTACCTTTCGTATAGCGTATAACACTCAAAAACAGTTTCCGTTATTTAAACAATTCGATATTCAAGACTCTATCTAACTGCCTCTTGGTCTCGCGAACCAGTCAGGGTCCCGGGCCAGTTTTTCTCTCGTCTCGGTTGTCATCATCTCAAAAGCGGGGTGAGTACTCTGCCACGACCGCTGGACAAATGAGCTTTGCCGCATCTTTTCTATCTCCGGGCTAACTTCGTCAAAGTAGCTGCCGTAGATGTGCAGCGAATCGCTAATATCGACATATCTGCCTACCTTCACAGGCTCGCTCTTGTTTTTGGATATTCCGTCGGCAATTACTTTTTGAAGGGACGTCAGGGCATAAACATTCATAAACCATGCCTTGTAAAGGTCTCTGCTGCGCCAATGGGTATTCATATTAAGCGTCAACTGACCCGCTTCGTTGGTCAGCAGCCGACACCATATCCTCTGAAGGCATGGTGGGTCTTCTGTTGGTGGATCTGCCGTCGGCATCCAGGTTGTCGCCTGAGCCCTTCGACTGTGCCCGGCCTGCGAGAGGTAATCGATAATATACTGAATCTGATTGACTTGCCTGAACGGCTTGGGCGAATCGACATCACGTATATCTTCCACCGGACAGTATGAAAACAACCGTTCGTGATATGTATATGTCCACTTGCCGGCAGCCGGGTCAATCCAGTGGTCGTGAATTCCGTTTACAACTTCCTGCCGATACGACTCAAGCTCCTCGGGCCCGCCCGGAAAGTTCTTGTGTATCCGAGGCTCACGGAAAGGGTCGGTAACAGTAATCATAACGGTGGCGTCCTTGCTCGGCGGGTCCTGGGGCTTATCGTACTGAGTTTTAACGTCGAAACCCTTGTCCCAAACCGCCAAGACAGCCTTTTCCCATGCCTCAGGCAAACAATCAGCAGTTATCGAAATAACAGGTATATTGGCAATCTCTACAGCAGTTCCCATCTATACATTCCTTTATAAACTTGTTATTTTCCTCTTATTTTAAGTTTCCAAGGTCGATTTCATCTTTGGTTATATTGTACATTTTGTGGTAACGCTCCGGTATATCAGCGAGCATTCTTTTGGCCTTGAAGGCATATTCACTCTCGGGCCACTTCTGGATTATCTCCCGGCAGTGCTCGACCATTTTCTTATACCCCAAGTTTATTCCCGGCAGCCGGCCCATTTTTCTCTCCTGGACAGCCATATTAAAGAGCCTCTGGGCCTGAATCTCATCTGTTTCGCTAAGTTGTTTAAATTCGGGCTCCGGCTGTTTTACCGGCTCAGTTTGCTGGAGCGTTTGATCGCCCGGTTGGGTCGATACCGTTGTCTCGGGCGGTTCTTTAATTTGTGGTTCGGCCCGTAATTTCTCATCGTCCTCATCCCACTGATCATAAATAGTCCTCTGGGGCTCTTGCGGCTTGGAACCTGTTCCAGAAGTTAACATACTTATCAGGAAAATCGCGCCCACAACTAAAATAGCGAACCCTGCTAATTTCAGCCAAAACGTATTCACAATTATCCTCACCCCTTTACGGTATTGGTTATTGATTATTGACTATTGACTATTGACAAATTATAATCCATTTTAGTGTTTAGTTTGATTTTTTCAATATTAAATAACCAATAATAAATATTCAATTTCAGATGTTCACAGGGCTGATAGAAGCAATTCGCACAGTAAAGTCGGTTCGCCGAAGAGCCGACTCAATGCAGTTGAATATCGATTTAGGAGATCTGTCCGGCCAGAGCAGAATCGGTGATAGTATAGCCATAAACGGGACTTGTCTGACCATTGCTAAGATTGAAGGCAGCCTTGCAAGCTTTGATATCAGTGCTGAAACACTCGCAAAGTCGGCTCTGGACAAACTAAAGCCCTCATCGCAAGTCAATGTTGAGCGGGCTATGAAGGCTACAGACCGATTCGGCGGTCACTTCGTCCTCGGGCATATAGACGGCACAGCAACGATAGAAGCCATCGACAGAGCTGGTGAATTTGCAGATATAAAATTTGCAGCCGGGGCAGAACTGCTCGATACTATGGTAGTTAAAGGCTCCGTTGCCGTGGACGGAATTTCTTTGACGATAGCAAGTATGGACCAGAGGAGCTTTAGTATTGCTGTAATACCCGAGACGCTGAAGAAAACCACTTTAGCCACCGCAAAAATAGGTGATTGCGTTAACATAGAAACTGATATAATTGTAAAGACGATAAAAAAACAGCTTGAGAATATTTTGCCAAAGAAACAACCACTGACAGCCGAAAAACTAAGAGAATTAGGTTTTTAAGTTGCGTTTTGAAACTGATTCCCTAAAAAAAACGCTATCATGAAAAATAACAGCAACAATTCGATAAGCCAGCAGCCTGTTATCGGCTTGACGATGGGTGATGCCGCAGGCATCGGCCCGGAGATTATCATCAAAGCGCTTGCCGACCCGAATATACGAAAGGCTGCTAAATTTATTATTTTCGGCATGAACGAGCAGCTTTGTTACGCTGCCGACATCGCTGAAATAGAGCCTTTCTGGGGTCGCCATCAGCACGAGAAAATCAGCAGGGAATATCCGTACAAAGTTGTTGTAGCCGATTATGATGAGTATTCCGTACCTGCCTGGATTAAAGGACCCAGCAAGTTTGCCGGCGAAGCATCCATAAGGTTTTGTCTCGACGCCATAGACGCCGCTCGATATGGCATTATCGATGCGGTAGTAACAGCACCGATTAGCAAAGAAAGCTGGAAGCTGGCCGGTGTTGAATGGCCGGGGCACACCGAAATGTTGGCTGAGCGCTGCAAATCCAATCGAAAGGTGATGATGTTTATCGCCGGGCCGTTAAAACTGGCGCTGGCAACAATTCACGAAGCGCTGTTTGACGTCAGGAACAAGTTTACAATTGGTTGTGTCTTCGAGCCGATAGATTTGCTGAACGACGCCTTAAAGCAGTACTTTGACATTGAGAAACCGAAGATCGGCGTTGCCGCATTGAATCCTCATGCCGGCGAGAATGGCCAGTTCGGTGATGAGGAGCAGCGTATAATAACGCCCGCCCTTCTATTGGCACAGAACCAGGGAATAAACTGTGAAGGTCCCTACAGCGCCGACACCCTCTTTTTACAGGCCGCTCAAGGCAAATTCGACGGCGTAGTCGCAATGTATCACGACCAGGGGATGATACCTGTAAAACTGCTCGACTTCGAGCACGCGGTCAATGTAACAATTGGCATACCCATCATCAGGACATCACCTGCCCACGGTACTGCTTTCGACATTGCAGGCAAAAATCTCGCCAATCCGTCCAGTTTGAAATCCGCCATCATTACCGCAATACAAATGGCCAAAACGAAAAAGGCTCACGAACTGACCAACGCCAATGCAGCAAGCACCTGAAATAGATGCAGACTAAGCGACAAATCCAGCAGTTGCTTTTATCGGCCGGCATTTCTCCAAACAAACGGCACGGCCAGCATTTTCTCATCGACCTGAATCTGATGCGTCTGCTTGTCGAATCTGCGAATATTCAAAAGAACGACGTCGTGCTCGAGGTCGGTTGCGGGACAGGCTCTTTGACCGAGGCTTTAGCCCAAAAGGCCGGCACGATAATAGCTGTCGAGCTTGATAAGAACCTCGCCGAGATTGCACAACAACAGCTTGCAAAGATCGAAAACATCGAGCTAATAAACGCTGACATACTCGAGAGCAAAAACACTATCAGCCGAACCGTTAAAAACGCATTAGCCCTTGCCTGCAAAGAATGCACCGGCCGAACCCTGTTAGTAGCAAACCTGCCCTACAATGTCGCTTCACCCTTGATGATGAATCTTGTAACAGGCCCGATAACAGCAGACGGCATGTATGTTACTGTTCAAAAAGAGGTAGCTGACCGAATGACAGCCGTCCCGGCTTCCAGCGACTACGGAATATTGAGCATCTTCCTGGGCGCAACGGGTGAGGTTAAAACAGAAAGGATTTTGAAGCCGACGGTCTTTTGGCCACATCCGCAGGTTGACTCGGCAATGGTCAGCTTTGTCCGCAACCGGGCAAAGTCTGACCGGATTGCAAATATGACACTATTCAGCCAGACTGTACACCTTTTTATGGGCCATCGACGCAAAACTCTTCGGGCTTGCAGCAGACTGGCCCGCGGCAAACTTGCAGAAATTGCCAATTGGCCCGAAATCTTCGAGAAATGTTGCATCAATCCGACACAACGCCCCGAACAACTCTGCGCCGAAGACTATATTGCCATAGCAAATTATGCTCCATGTTCCTGATTTTTTTTGAAAGAAAATCGGACTTAGTGTATAATGTGTTCAACTGTAAAATAGGGTCAGGATAACACAAAAATGTTTATTTTTGGAACAGAAGGTCGATCCGGCGCATCCCATAATAGCTGTCTAAACACCAAGAAAAAAGCTGAAAAGAGAAATTATGTACAAACATCAAAGAGGTTTTACGTTAATTGAACTTCTGGTAGTAATTGCTATTATCGCATTATTGATGTCTATTTTGATGCCGGCACTACAGCGGGTTAAGGAACAGGCAAGGTCAGCAGCCTGCCTGGCGAACCTCAGGCAGTGGAACTTTGTCGCTGCAATGTATACTGAAGATAACAACGGCAACTTCTGGTCCGGTTTAAACAATAAGGGACATTGGTGGACGTGGCAATTGCCCGCTCGACTATTAGATTGGAAGATGAATAAGACCTGGCTCTGTCCGACGGCAAAAAAACCGGTAATTGACGAAAACGGCAACAAAATACCATCGTTCAATATCTTTAACTCCTGGGGAATCTTCAATGGTGAGAAGGAAGGACGTCCCTGTAACAGTCAAAACGGCTCTGCAGGAAGCTATACCATCAATGGCTACGTTCTGAGCATACCTATGAAGGGCACGTTTGAAAGCGGCGTCCCTGTATCGGATGGCTGGAGGACGCCCAGTGTAGCCGGCGCAAGTTACGCGCCGCTGTTCTTAGACGCGCTTCGCTTCGACCTGTGGCCCACGGAAATGAATCGGCCTGCGGAGTTTCAGTATGCGGCCTGGACCAGCGGCTCCGAGAACAACATGGCCCGCTGCTGTATCAACCGACACGCGGGCTTTGTGGGCTGTTCTTTCATGGACTATTCTGCCAGGAAGGTCGGTCTTAAGGAGTTGTGGACAATAAAGTGGCACAGGAAATTCAACATTGCGGGTCCTTATACAGCAGCAGGAGGTGTCCGGTCGGAAGATTGGCCTGAGTGGATTCGCCCTTTCAAAGATTACTAACAACTGATTGTGGCAAAAATATGCCGGATATTGAAATCGCCGGGACTATTGTCGGTAAGAACAAAGGTATAATTGTGCGTAGAACAAAAGGTTTTACTCTTATTGAGCTTTTGGTAGTAATTGCTATTATAGCAATTCTGATGGCAATATTGATGCCTGCCTTAAGCAGAGCAAAGGAGCAGGGCAAACGGGCCGTTTGTCTCGGCAACCTTAAACAATTGACCCTTGCCTGGATTATGTACGCCGATGAGAACGACGACAAGCTCGTCAATGGCGATACGGAAGAGTACACTTCTATGTACAACCCGGGTCGCAAGTTCAACGATTCTCATTATAATGAGCCTGCCTGGGTACTCAAAGATTGGCGCATCGATGATATGAAGGTCAAGAGAAGAGCTATCGAACAGGGGGCCTTATTTGCCTATACCAAGAGTTTGAACCTCTATAGCTGCCCAACGGGAAGAAAGACGATGAACGAACTGCGGCTATATAGTGTGGTTGATGCTATGAATTGTAAGGGCTGGACCAGCCGCTCCGATATGCCCGGCTCGGTTATGCTCAAAAGAAGATTGGAGATCCCCGAGCCCGCTTACAGGTTTGTTTTTGTCGAGGATGGCGGTGCAGGTGACGCGCATCTTGGCGGTTGGACAACTTATGTCAATGAAGATAAATGGTGGGACCCGCCGCCTATCAGACATGGCAATGGAACGACATTCTCCTTTGCCGATGGACACAGCGAATACCGTAAATGGAAAGACCCGCGAACAACTGATATTGGCCGACGGGGGTTGCAATTGGGTAGTGCTATAAGGGAGGAACAGCCGGATAATGAGGATATTCGCTGGACTCAGACAGGTTCCTGGGGCTCTGCGGCTAAAAGATAGAATTTGTCCAACAAAAAAATCAGAGTTACAGTATAATGTTTGAGCATAACAGGAAAATCCAATATGCGTAAACTAAAAGGCTTCACATTAATAGAGCTTTTGGTAGTGATTGCTATCATCGCGTTATTGATGGCAATACTGATGCCGGCTCTTCAGCGTGTAAAAAAACAGGCAAAAGCTGTTATTTGTCAATCTAATCTCAAACAATGGGGCGCTATCTTTGCTTTATATACCGACGACAACAACGGCTTCTTTCCCAGACGCACAAGCGGAACAGGTCGTTGGATAAATGTCATGTACGACTACTACTATCGGGACGACAATATACGCGTCTGCCCAATGGCGACAAAAATTAAGAACCCGATTTACCCACCCGGGGGCAGCGGGACACTTGGAGTAGGTGGCGATAAATTTACGTCCTGGGGCAAGATCGGTGTGACCGGCTCGCGGCCGGCCGGTACGTTCGAGCCGGCCGGTACATGGGGCAGCTACGGAATTAACCACTGGCTCTATGTGGCCGGGCAAGATCCACTTTACGAACAGGCCGCAAAATACTACTGGGGAACGGTCAATGTGAAGGGGGGCGGTAACATTCCAATGTTCCTGGATTGCTGGTTCTGGTGTGCCGGGCCGGAGAACGACGATACGCCACCCAGCTATGACGGCGAACGGTTCGATCCTCATACAAATGGCATGAACCGGTTCTGCATTAACCGGCATCAACAGGGCATAAACGGCATCTTTTTAGACTATTCGGCCAGGAAGGTCTGGCTGAAGGGATTGTGGCGTGTCAAATGGGGCAGGAACTTCGATGTGACGTTTCCATTGCCCCGCTGGGAGGAAGAAGCACCCTGGATGACAGACTTCAAGGGGCCTTGAAAGGAATAGCTCCTGTCTAAAAGTGCACTGTGAAGTCCTCATCTTAAACGAACCTATGAAAAGGGACTATGATGAGCAAAGTATTCAAACGAAGTGAGAGCAATACTATTATTAACAAAAGCAAGACAGCGTTTACTTTGATAGAGCTGCTGGTAGTAATCGCTATTATAGCATTACTTTTGTCGATACTGATGCCGGCATTACAGCGGGTGAAGGAGCAAGCCAGGGAAATGACTTGCCGGGCTAACCTGCGTCAATACGGTATAGCGCAGACCGTATACCTGGACGAAAATGACGACCGCTATCCTTATGCGTGGACTTCTCTGGTGAGGAATGAGCGCCCCGTCAGTGGATACGAGCGTTACTGTCGATGGCATGATCCGAGATTTCCCCCTGACGGCCCCTTGTGGCCTTATATGCCAGAAGTGAACGTCAATTTGTGCCCCTCGTTCAAAGTACTCGCCAAATCCCTGGGCACAAAGCATCCCAACCACGTCGCTTCTGTCCCCGTGACTCCGCAATACAGTTACAGCATGAACTCCTGGTTGGGCTCGAAGAAAGGAGACCCACACGGCTCCGCCAAAACAGACTCCAAAGGGCGAGGCGGGGTTTACAAACGTTCCGAGGTAACAAGAAGTAAAGCAGAGGTCTTTTTCTTCGCGGAGGAAAACATGTGGAGCCGGCCAGGATGCAGCATTGTCCTCAACGATAACGCCCTCTGTCCTGACGGCCGTGACTGGTTCGGCACATTCCACAGCCCGATGAGCGGCAACCTCAATAGAGGAACGATCAACGCCGTCTTTGTGGACGCCCATGTCGAAGAGGTTCGCTCAGCCCTGAAAGAGGACCCAAGCGACAACTCAGAAAAGGAGTTCGGCCAATTCGAAAAATACGGCTGGCCGCATAAAGAGCCGTTCCAATAGCAGGACATACTCTGTTCTATTGTGTCAGACAACTGCTGTTTTGTGCCTGTGGCTGTGGCATTCAATGTTCACCGCTACCGGAAGTGATGCGATGTGACATGCGGCGGTCTCGACGAGAACAGCCAAGGCGGTAGTATCACCGCCAAGGCCCTGGGGGCCTATGCCCAGAGCATTGATTTTCGAAAGCAAATCCGCCTCGAGCTCAGCATAAAATTCATCGCTGTTTTTCTCGTTCAGATTTCGGCACAAGGCCTTTTTGCTCAGCAGGCAGCTTAGCTCAAAATCTCCCCCAATCCCAACTCCTACAATAAACGGCGGGCAGGCATCGGCACCGGCAGAGCCGACCACGTCAACAATCCAATCAATTATCAGGCCCTTCTCCGCCGTAGGCCTGAACATTCTGAACCGGCTTTTATTCTCGCAGCCACCGCCTTTGGTCATTACCGTCAGTTTTAACTTATCGCCCGGCACAATCGTGTGATGAATTATGGCAGGTGTATTTGAGCCCGTGTTCGTGCGTTTGTTCAGAGGGTCAGTGACAACGCTTTTTCTCAGATGTCCTTTTTGGAAACCGGCCGCAACACCGCTATTGACTGCATCGAATAATGTCGCCTGACCATCGCCGGAAGGAGCTTTGACAGCCACCCGGCAACCCTGCTCCACAAAAACCACCGCAAGACCCGTATCCTGACACAACGGGATTCTTTCATCTTTCGCTATCCGGGCGTTTTCGAAGAGCTGATTCAGTATCCTGACGGCCTTCGGGTCGGATTCTTTCCTGGCCGCCCGCCCAAGAGCAGATAAAACATCTTCAGGCAGCTCATAACAGGCTGAAATACAAAGAGATTCGACCGTCTCAGTAATTTTTTCAAATTCAATATATCGCACGATAATCGAGCATTATTCGCTAATCGATATTGACTTCGAAAGTTTTATACGTGGTATTGCCGACGGCATCGCTGACTTTAATCGTCAGTACATGATCGCCCTTCGGCAAATCTTTTTTCGCGTCTACTTTGATAGTGAAATTCTCGTCCTTAGTATCATAGACCAAATCGTTCGGCACCGTCCCTATCCAGTCGGCGTTACTGTCGACTGTATATTCCAGCTTCCCAACTGCACTGAGCTCATCCGCGACATCAACATCAAAAATTCTGTACCGTCCGTTGTCTGCGGATGTTATCTTCATGTCCTTTACGACCGGCCCGGTATTGTCGACTACTAACGGCTCACTTATCCTGCTGCCGGTCAATTTAGTTGAAGTGGTATTGCTTCTCTGGTCGTCCGCGGAAATCCTGATTTCGTATCGACCGTCTTCAACAGTCTTTCCGTCCCAGTCGAAGCTGGAGGCTTCGAGTTCGTCTTTAAGCTCAATCCAGTTAGTCCTTCCCGCCTTTCTGAAATCTATTTTGTAAATCAGCTTGTCACCATTCTCGTCTTTGGTTATGTAACCGATTTTGAAAAATCCCTTTTTGCCCGCTGTGGCCACTCGATCAACGTTTACCGACTCAACTTTGGGCGCCAGATTCGGAACAGCGTTTGCAACGGCAATTTCTCTTATCAGAGGACTGTCGGTGCCCTGCTCGCTCTGCAGTATAAGCTTGTACTGACAGAATCTGCCCAGGGGGCTGCTTAATTGTACCGGCTCGGTAACTTCCATTGGCTCAGACCACTGCGAAAAAGTCGGGTCGTTCACATCTTCGACGTTTCCGCTTCGGGAAGTCACCTGAACCTTGCATCCTTGCGGAATATCCGCTTCGAGCTGCAGCTTGCCCCATTTTGCCGGCTGACCGGCATCGATAAGGTCGGAAGTGTAAGTCCCCTCCGAAGCAAAACCTAAACCTAACTTCATCAACTTTGCAGGATTTGCGGTTCCGAGATACACATCGTCGCTGGCTACGGCTATCGCCGTTATCTGTGATGCCTGTTCATCCTCATAGATAACCGCCTGTTCCTCCAATGCCGGATCGATGCTGAAAAGCTGGGCGTTGTTTCCCGTCCCGACAAGCAGTTTTCCAGCCTGCTCAGCCAGGCAGAAGAAAACCGCAGCTTCGCCGAATACATCGGTCACAAAACCGTCTGTTATTATCCTGTATATATGACTTGCCTGGTCAGATTTTGCTCCTTTTCCCATTGGCGGCGGACCCGGTGGCGGCTTACTGCCGGTCGGCATTTTCGTATTTGCTATTTCAAGTTTTAGCCCGCTACTACTTTCGTCTGCATTTTTGTCATTTCCCTCTTTAGCCTCAGGCCGGCCAGCAGAAAGTGCGCCATATGCGGATGTTGCAAATTGCGCCTGGGTCTGCACAATCTTGGCTGAGGTCGCTGCTGCATACAGACCCATACTGGATTTGGAATTCCCGGGAAATAACAATGCTGTTATCTCGGGCTGCTCGCAGTCATATAATACCGTCGCTTGTTTGGTGCGTGGATTTATTTTATATACCAGTCCCCGGCCGTCACTTCCGGCATAGACATAACCATCCTGTCCGATTGCCAGTGAAAGTATGTTTTTGTCACGACTTTCGTAAAGAAGCTGAGCATTTCTGCCGAGAGAATCGAGTTTATAAATCTTACCCTGCGGCCCGGTCCCCAAATAAATATTACCACCGTCATCAATAGCTATTGCGAAGATATATTTGACATCGTTCGGCTCAAAAATAACCTCCATTTTGTTGGCTTCGAACCGGCATAGTCTGCATTTTTTGCCGCTCATACCGGCCAAAAGCCTGCCTGCCACGTCAGTCGCCATAGCGAAAATATGCTCATTCGTAAGATAATCCTCATCCTCCACCTTCTCGCCGGCTTCGGGCAAAGCGGAATCACTGTCAGGCTCTTCTACATAGTTTAGTTTATTCTTTGACTGGATTTCGTCTGCTTGAAGCGGATAAATCTTTTTCAGCTTGCTAAGGCTGTATTTGTAGATACCGCCGTTGGGGCTTGTGCCAAAATAGACAGTTCCACCGCTTACAACGATACTATTTATCGACCAAACATCATCAAAGTCCTCGAATTCCTTAATCATCGCCTCAGCCGCACGCCCGAGCCCAATAGTCCCACGTGAACCAATCACAACCTTTTCGGTCTGGCCCTTTAACAAATCCGCACTACTGCTATGACGCGTAACCTTACTGCTGACCGCCAGGCAAGTCGAACTTATAACCAGACAGAGCAAGGCCGCAAGAATTAATTTACAATCAGGTCCGAATCTGTCTCTCATAACAACTCCTTAATTAAAGTTAAGACTAAATCGTTGGATTTGTCTTTTCTGGCATCATTGTTTCTCTACCGTTATTTGCATAACCTTCTTGTCGATAACAACCGTGTCTGTATCTAAATTTCGCTCAAGCCAATGCGAATATGGCTGGATTTTCAACGTTCTCTTTGAGTCCTGCAGGACCAAAGCCCTGGTTGCCGGCAGGTCGGGAAGCTCAGCTTTTTCAACTGTAACTCCGCCCGGCGGTAAAACCAAAAGGCAATACAGCTTATCTCTGCCAATTTGCAGAGCATCATTTAGCGCATCAATAAGTTCCGGCACACTTTGAGCAATGAATCTGTGAGGTACTGCTTTAACAAGAAACAGCTCATAGTCGCGCCTGCCGCATAAAGTCAACTCATACTTGCCCGGTGCCAAATCTTCAGGTATTTTCAGGCTGCACCGGTATTTCTTCTTACCCGCTAAAACAGACTCTATAATTATCCCCATCTCGATACTATCACCGGCCTTGACTTTCGAATCGGACAAATCTGCCGACCATATATGTGAAACAATACTTTTCGGTATTAAGCGAATATCGAAATCGATGGATTTTATATCAACTTTTTCATACGGATTGTTCATAAGCATCGCCAGGGAGCTGATACTCTCTATTATCATCTCGTTAAGACCCAGGCCGCTGGAGACATTTTCAAAGTTAACCGATTCGGCATCTTCTATACCGATAACTACTTTATACTCTATCGTATGGTCGGTCGGTAAATCGCCAAGGTAAAGAGCGGCTCCAGAGACGACTGCACTAAGATACAACGGCGTAAGCAGCCTGTTATTAGCAAGCCGGCAGTTATATACTCGTTTCTCGGTATCGTTATAGCGGTCCATTCGTATCGTTAACGGTATCGTTTTAGCTCTTGCACCAATCTGTCCGATGACGCCGGCCGCCTCGTCAGTCGTAAAGGCGCCGACCGTTTCCACAACGCTGGCCAACTTAAAAGAACTAACAACATTCGATACGACTGTGTGCACTTTCCCAGTGGCCATCGGCAAATCTATCTGCCCGTAACCAAGCAGCCAGTGCCCAAATCCGTAAACCTTATCACCCACAACATCGGTTACGGTCCCATAGGTGCTCATTGTTATATCGCCGGACACCAGCGGCACGGCAAGACAAGCTCCCGGTACCAATTGTATCTTTTCGCCGCCTCCGAGAACGCTGCTGCCACTACCGCCGCCCGCAATAACCTTAAATCCAAAGGGTTCAACTATGTCACTTAACTGCTCACGAACCTCCGCCGGTAAACCGGAGGTAATTAAAGGGCACGGCAAATAATTAGCGCCTCTAAGGCCACGGCTTGCTTTGGCCAAACCGATTCTGAACTGTCTGTCAATCTCAGTCAAATCAATCGGCCTGGTGAAGTCAAAAACAAGGCCCATCTGGCCGGCACTATTCTGTGAATAACCGGCCCGGGTCCCAAGCCCTATACTAAGCATTTCCTCGATTGGTGTAACTCCGTAAAGCGGGTCCTTGGTGTAAGCCCACGTAAAAGCCAGTGCCCCGGCCAATCGTCCGTCGATATAGACCGGCGAACCGCTGCAGCCGGCCACCGGCCCGGTATGGATAAAACGTTCATCGGTACCTTTAACGAAAATCGCATCCCTGCCGGGACCTATATCGCGAACTACATCCACGACTTCCAGACCAAACTTTTCAATGCCCGCAAGGCCATATTCCGTCAGGCAATATGCCTCCATCCCCGGCTTGATTTCTTCGAGGCTGATGTATTTCGCCGGGTCCCAAATATTTTTTAACGCATTTGAACCCGCAGCCTTGTCTGGGCCTGAAAATCCAGCCCCATAGGCCGCAGAAAGCGAAACCGCCAAAAACACAGAGATACAAAAAGCAAAAAGTAAAAAGTTCTGCCTTATTTTTAACATCTACGTCCTTTCGATTAAATGCCAGCGAAAATTTTAATCGGCAGATAAGGCCATTGCAAGATAAAAGAAATTTTGCTACAATCCCCCTGATCGTATTCGATACTCGTTGCGAATATCGAGTAACAAAGACCGAGAAATACGGAGAAAGAAATGAAATCTGATCATCGGCATGAGCTAAAAACTAATGAATTGGCCGAATGGCTGGGCAACCTGCCACAATGGACCATGGAAAATCTAAAAACGATTATCTTTGTGTCAGTATTGATTGTGGCAGTCGCAGCCGGTTACACCTGGAACATCTATAACAAAAAAGTAGTACAGGTGCGAGAACAAACCGAGCTAACGGACATGCTCAACCAGGTATCGGGCGGTAAAATGCAAATCCTTCAGGCACAGGCACAGGGAAGGGACTTGTCATTTGTACTGCTCCAGCCCGCCAAAAACCTCGAAACTTTCGCCCAAAACACAAACAACGACCGAATGGCAGCTTTGGCGCTGATAAAACGGGCAGAAGCCCTCAGGGCGGAGCTGCATTACGGGACCGTAGAACAGCAGTATTTAATATCGCAGACCAACCTGGCAAAGGCCAGCTATAACGAAGCGCTTGAAAAATGCGCGGCAAATCCCTCGTTAGCTGCCGCCGCCAAATTCGGTCTGGGGCTTTGTGAAGAAGAGCTCGGTAACTTCGAGATAGCACAGCAGATATATAACGACATCGCAGCAAGCCCCGACTTTGAGGGCACTGTAGCTGTCGTCCAGGCAAAACGACGCCTTGCAACAATGTCCGAATACAAGCAGGAGTTAGTCTTTAAGCCGGCGCCAAAACCACCAATTGTGATACAACCTGCGGACCCGAATCTGCCCGTCGATTCCAACCTGCCAATCGACGTCAATTTGAAAGTTCAAGTGCCAAACAGTATCCCTGAGATAATTGACAACAATCTAACAATCCAAATGCCAAATGCTGTCTCTGATGTCCCCGACGTAAATCTGGAACCCAAAGCTCCAAACAGCGTCTCAAAGGTCTTCGACATCAATGTGCCCGGCAAGTGATTCCAATAATAAGATACACAACAGGCCGGGTACTGATTGTGGACCGTTGACACTTCACGTCGGAAGCTCGATCAAAGAGCGCAGGCTCGATAAATACCTCCACGGCCGCTTCAGTAACCTCAGCCGTCGTTTCATCCAGGATGCAATCAAGGCGGGAGCCGTAACGGTTAATAGTAAGGTTGCCAAACAAAGCTTCAAACTGAGTCCGGGTGACACAATTCACCTGACCCTGCCTGAACCGCCGAGCAAAGAGATTCTGCCTGAAGATATTCCGCTGAACATCATTTATGAAGACTCCGAGCTGATCGTTCTGGACAAACAGCCGGGTATGATTGTCCACCCGGCACGCGGCAACACACATGGTACGCTCGTTAATGCCCTTGCGTTTTATTCAGACAAGCTATCGAGCGGCCTGGGAGAATTTCGTCCAGGCATAGTACATCGACTCGACAAAAACACCACCGGCGTTATGGTCGCTACAAAAAACGACACCGCCCAGTGGAAAATTGCCAGACAGTTTGAACTCCGCCAGGTCAATAAGACCTACCTGGCGATTGTTCACGGCACTCCTGAGCTAACAGCCGACCGCATAAATGAGCCGTTAGGCATCCATCCGAGGATAAGAGAAAAATATGCAATCCGTCCCGAAGTCGGTAAAGAAGCAACTACTTTCTATGAAGTGCTGGAAACCTTTCGCGGCTTTTCTTTTTTGAAGATGACTCCGAAGACCGGTCGAACACACCAGATACGGGTCCATCTGTCATACATCAAACACCCCATCATCGCCGATGATATGTACGGTGGTAAACTCGTATATCCCTGGCAGTTAGCCGACGCCGAGCCTGCTGTGGAAGAGCCGATCATAAACCGAGTCGCCCTCCATGCCTCAACACTCGAGTTCAAGCACCCAACCACCGAAAAAATTGTTAAATTCGAAGCCCCCCTGCCTGAAGATATGCAGCACCTGCTCGACGCACTAAGAAAATACCGTAAAACCTGATTTGACCTGACATCCTCTGAAATTAGTCTGCCATTCCCTCACCAGCTGGATTCTTTCTCCCCCCTTTATTCTTGCGGGAGTTTTGCGAGGTCGTGGTCCGAGCCTACGACCATCAGGATATCATCCTGATAAATAACTGTGCTGGGCATAGGTACATTGATAATCTTGCCCCTCTCGGCCTTTGTTTTTTCGTTGTCTTCGCTCCGCTTTATTAAGACAAGATTCACGTTGTATTTCTGTCGCAGTTGTAAATCCATAACTGTCTTGCCGTCAAAACTTGCCGGTGCTTTTATCCGAGCCAGACTATAGCCTTCTGCAAAGTCAATTTTTTCTCCGATCTGCGGTGCAATAAGCTTATACGCCCACCGCTGGGCCGATTCGATTTCAGGGTAGATAACTTCGGTAGCCCCGACCTTTGAAAAGACCTCGCCTGCAATCAAATCCTCCGCTCTTGCGTATATTTGAGTAACACCCATCTGCCTGAGGTTAACAACCGTTAAAATTGCGGATTCAAATCCGCGTCCGGTCCCCTGTCCTATCCCAACAATAGCAACATCAACCTTGTCAACGCCCTGTGCCTTTAGCGCCTCTTCATCTGTGCTATCGAGCCTGACAGCGTGACTTACCTGGTCCGTAATCAGCTCTATCTCCTCCCGGTTTCTGTCAATCGCAATAACCTCGGCGCCGCTCATCGCAAGAGCGATAGCCAATTTCTTGCCGAACCGTCCCAATCCTATTACAGCAAACCGCTTCATAGCTTATTCCTCTTTTCTCGTTTTCTCGATCCTCGACGAACATCAAGCATCGAGTATCCGGTTTATCCGACGATTACCGCCTCTTCAGGATAATTGTATCGAGCCGGTTTTAAGTTAAATGTCAGCGCTGCCAGCAGAGTTAACGGCCCAAGTCTGCCAATAAGCATTGTCGCAATAATAATCAATTTCCCGGCGGTTGTCAAAGAGGGAGTTATTCCGGTCGTCAAGCCGACCGTACCCAGGGCAGAACCGGCCTCGAACATAATATCCGACATAGTAAAGTCGTTTGAATTCTCCGTAATACTCAGTGCCAAAGTGGCGGTGAATAAAACCGCAACAAATAGCAGCGTAACAGTAATCGCCCTGCCGACAACAACTATTCTAATGGAGCGTTTGAACATCTCGACTTCCTGACGTTTTCGCAGGGCCGCGATAGCAGTCATTACTACCACCGCCAGGGTTACTGTCTTGATTCCGCCTGCGGTCGAGCCGGGTGAGCCTCCGATAAACATCAGCAAAATCAACATAAACTTGCTCGAAGCTGACATCGCCGAGATTTCGACCGTGTTAAAGCCCGCCGTCCTGGCTGAAATCGACTGAAACAGAGCACCGGTGATAGTATTGCCGTTTGGATTACCCTGGCCTGAGCCCGGACCCGCTGCATAGCCCTCAAACACAAGTATGGCTAACGCCCCCAGGACTATCAAGCCAGCACTCACACTAAGGACAATCTTGGTCTGAAGCCGCATCCTTTTCGGCGCTTCCATCGAGAACCTGTACTGCTTATAAAACCACTTCTTGAAAAACCTTCTTACCCTGTCAGCCGCAATATTGACAAGATCATAGAGTACGCTAAAGCCAAGCCCGCCCAGGATTATCAGCGGACAGACCACTACGTAAACCTGCCAACTTCGGTTGTAATTTATAAAGCTTTTGCCAAACAAGCTAAAACCCGCATTGCAAAAGGCGCTGATTGAATGAAAGATACTATAGAACCACCGCTGGTGAACATCAGCAACCTGGTTTGGCACATCGTCCCACATCCCGAAAAGGCCAACTGCACCAACAGCTTCGATAAGTATGGTTCCGACAAAGATAAAAGCTATCATATTGCCTATTCGACTCAGCGTGCGGGTACTTAGCAAATCCTGCATCGCCACAGATTCACGCAAGCTCAGGGCCTGGCCCAACAGCAATGCAAAAACCGCACCGAACACCACTATCCCCAAACCGCCAAGCTGAATCAGCGCCAGAATCACCACCTGTCCCATCAAGCTAAAATCCCGGCCGGTATCTTTCACAATAAGCCCGGTAACACAAGTCGCGCTGGTAGCTGTAAACAGGGCGTCAACAAAGCTCAGGTTTTCGCCGGCCGATGCCCTTGGCAGTATCAGCAATACCGCACCTGAAATTATCAAAACCAGAAAGCTTGCGATTAAGGTTCGAGTCGGATTTTTGCCCGATGCCGCCAGGTTCACGCTGGTCCTGCAAAGTTTTGCAACCACCTGCAGAACAAGATAGATACCCACCGCAAAATGCCGAACTATAGCAGCTTCATCGCTGGTAGGGGCAAACCAGTGCCCCGCTCCGATCACAGCTACTGCGAGCGTAAGAAAAAGGGGAATTTCGAACCAGTTTGCCCGCCCGAACTCGGCCTTTGAAGTCGTATTAAACAGCCGAATTAGTTTCTCCGCAATAAAGACACAAAGCAAAGCTACCTGAACAGTATATAGAATCCAGGCTCGCAACAGAGGCTCATCGAAACCGAACAGCAAAATAAAAGACGCAACGACCACCCCCGCGGTCAAGGCATTGACACCAATTAATACCCTCTCCAACCGCTTGTTTTTGTAATTTATCTGCATAAGTTAATTTTCGAATGACAATTGTAAGTCAAAAATCGGAAATCGCAAATCGAAAACCGAAAATTCTTCAGGCGACATCCGCTAATCCCAGCGCATCGCCGAACTTGGCCAATAGCGCCCTTCGGATATTCTTATGCTGAGCCTCAGCCAACATCGGGTCCTGCGAGACCAGTTCGAAGGCATTTTTCCTTGCCATAACGAGCAAATCGAAATCATCCACTATATTTGCGATTTTCAGATCGGGCAGGCCGTGCTGTCGTGTGCTGAACATCTCTCCCGGCCCGCGCAGACGCAAATCATGCTCAGCTATCTCAAAACCGTCATTGCTCCTGGCCATTATTTCGAGCCGGCTTTTAGCCTTTTCGTTATCAGTCTCGGCAAACAAAAAGCAATACGATTTAGCCTCCGACCTGCCGATACGCCCTCTCAACTGATGCAACTGCGCCAATCCAAATCTGTCCGCACCCTCTACAACCATAATCGTAGCGTTCGGGACATCCACCCCGACCTCAACTACAACGGTTGAAACGAGCGCATCAATTTTGCCTCTGCGAAATTCCGACATAACCTGCTGCTTTTTCGCAGAAGGCATCTGCCCATGCAGAAGCTCAACGGTAAATTCGGGAAAGACTTCTGTTGAAAGATACTTCCACTCATCGGTCGCGGCTTTGACATCGCCGGCCTGCTCGACGGCGGTAATCCGCGGATATACAAAGTATGCCTGTTTTTTCGCCTTCAGCCGTTCGCGGATAAAATCATATGCCTTCCGCCGATTGTGCCGATTGACCCAGCGAGTAATCACAGATCCTCTGCCCGGCGGCGAGTGCTTGATAATTGAAACATCCAAATCGCCGAACGCTGTCATCGCCAATGTGCGTGGAATGGGCGTAGCCGTCATAACAAGGCAGTGCGGAGTGGTTTGTTTTCGCAATTCCGCCCTTTGTACAACTCCGAATTTATGCTGCTCATCAATTATCACCAGACCCAGCTTTTGAAACTCTATATCGGCCTGCAACAATGCCACTGTGCCAACGACAATATTAATCTCGCCGGAGTTTATTTTACCCAAAACTTCAATCCTCTTTTTGCCGGTCAACCCCCCTGTTATCAAAATCCTCGTTACGCTGCTGCCCTTCAAATATCTTTCTATACTTAGAAAATGCTGGCCGGCCAGAATCTCCGTAGGCGCCATAATCGCCACCTGCCTTTTGTTGGCAACCGCCAACAAGGCACCATAAAGCGCCACCACAGTTTTACCCGAACCAACGTCACCCTGCAACAGCCGATTCATCGGCTTTGATTTGCCCATATCGACGGCAATTTCAGCTATGCAATTATTCTGGTCCTCGGTCAGCAGAAACGGAAAACGTTTTCTGATTCGGCTGTCGATTTTGTCGGTGCAAACACACGGAGCCGCCGCTGAAAAATGCTGCACTTTATACCGGCGAAGCGCCAATCCCAATTGCATTAAAAACAGCTCGTCATATTTCAATCTGCGTTTTGCCTGCGCCAGTTTTTTCTCGTCAGGCGGCAAATGTATCCATGCAAATGCATCCTTTCTGCCGATTAAGTTCGCTTTTTTTAGAAAGCCTTTGTCATAAAACTCTGATACAAGCTCAGTTAAGTTATCAAGCACGGGAGTGATTATTCGCTTGATTTGTCCGCTGGAGAGTTTGCTGCAGGAGGGATAGACTCCGCCGCTAAAATACTCGACCGACTGCGAGTGTTCTTCATCCAGCACCAAAAACTTCGGATTGGTCAACTGCAGTTGATGTTTGTATAGAGCTACCTTACCTGATACCATTATTATCTGGCCGGCTTCTAATTGACTGCGAAGAAATCCGCCGTGAAACCATACAATTCTGCAAACTCCCGTATCGTCACTAATAAGGGCTTCAAATATCGGCTGTCTTCGATAACTTTGGTAATCTATCGATTCGATCATGCCAATAACGGTAACAGTTTTGCCGGGCTGCATTTGTTCTATCTTTATCCTCTCAGGCAGAAAATTCCAGTCACGCGGAAAATACTCCAACAAATCCCCGACTGTCTCGACCCCCAACTGCGCAAAGGTCTCAGCCCTGACCGGCCCAACTCCTTTAATATATCGAACCGGCATTGACAAGTCGAAACTGACTTGTGATTTTTCGCTAATCTCGGTCATCGCTGTTTCTTTATACAATTACACCATGCCATTCCAGCGTCTCTTTATTATTCCCGTTTCTCTCTGTCATTCCCGCGAAAACAGGAATCCATTTAATCAACGACATCAGAATATAAGTCTCTCCACTGAGGATTGGACTTTTCGATCAACTCAATTTTCCATTGCCTCTTCCATTTTTTCATCTGTTTCTCCCTGACTATAGCATCGAAGATATCACTGTATACCTCGTAATATACGAGGTTGTGCACATTGTACCTCCTGGTAAATCCACTCAAGAGATCATTCTTATGCTCATAGACTCTTTTCAGCAAATTGTTCGTCACTCCGATATAAAGAGTCCCATTTCTCTTACTGGCAAGTATATAAATATAGTATTGTCTCATATCGAGTTCTGGATTCCTGCTTTCGCAGGAATGACAAGTAATGCTTACTCTTCTACCTAATCGCAACCACCCAAGCGGCTACCATCGCCAAGAATGAGATGATAGTTGCTCCAAGTGCGATCACAAAATTTCTGGCAGAAATCCTGCACATCTCAATCATAGAGGCAGTATTAATTGCTTGGTAAATATTGCTGATAAGGTCTTCTATACTTGCATTATAAACAACTCGGTCGCCATTATCGTTGATATGAGCCGAACGCGTACATGCACCAACCTTTCTTGCTACGCATAGAAGTTCCTCCTTTAAACCTTCAGGCAAACACTCCCCAACTTTCTCAGGCAGCCTTTTTGTTATTTCAGTAAGCTCTAACCTATATTGCTCACTTTCTTTATGTGTCATTGTTGAAACTCCTTGTACTTCTCATATCTTTTTGTTTTGTCATTCCCGCGAAAGCGGGAATCCATTTAATATTGACTGTTATGGATTCCTGTTTTCACAGGAATGACGATACCCTATTCCTCGAAGCCATAATCACCAAACAGCTTAACAAACCGAACATCACAAATCGCTCTCTCAAGGAACTTATCTGCTCTTTTTTCAAAGACCACCAACTCCTGCACTCCCCTGTAGCCCACAGGTGCAACCATCAAGCCACCCTCGATAAGCTGGTTGGCCAGAGGCTCCGGTATCTTCGGCACCGCAGCAGTAATTATAATCCTGTCGAAACAACCGGACGTCGGCAGTTTGGAAGCCGGCCAGCCGCAACTGCCGTCACCAACATAAAATTCAACATTGCTGATGCCCAATCTGCCCAAAACCGCCTGAGCCGACTGGGCTAATTCGCTGAATCTCTCTATAGTGTAGACTTTTTTTGCCAGCTTACTGAGGACTGCCGTCTGGTATCCGCTGCCTGTCCCGACCTCCAGAACCTCGCAGTCTCGATTTACCCGCAGTTCCTGAGTCATCAGGGCAACAATATAAGGCTGTGAAATGGTTTGGCCCAACCCAATGGGCAACGGGCCATCATTATAAGCCTGTGACCGGTACGAATTTGGTATAAATTCCTCCCGTGGAACCTCAACCATCACGTTCAACACCCGAGGGTCAGTAATATCGCGTCCCTTCAGGTCCCACCTGAGCATCCGCTCCCTGGCAGCGCCGAGTTTATCTTTGTTCTGGCGTCCATGCATAGCTTTAATAATCGCTCTTTGATTGCGGTTTTGCAAAGTAAATCTGCTTCGATCCTATCAGATGATTTCCAATCAAAACAGAAGTTTGACAGCAGCGACGGCGGCCAAAATCTGCACGATCGCGGTAAAAGCCTTCTGCGGGATTCGCTTTAAGAAAAAAATCCCCGCGACTGCCCCGGCCGCAATGAACGGCAGCATCATCAAATCAAGCTTCACAGACTCGGCCGTCATCAGATCCAGATTTGCACTGAACGGTACCTTCAGCCAGTTAACAATAAAAAAGAACCACGCTCCGGTCCCCACAAATTCGACTTTAGGCAGGCGCATGGCCAGCAGATAAATAATCATTATAGGTCCGGCGGCGTTGGCCATCATCGTCGTGACCCCCGCCATGAATCCGAGCCCGACGGCGAACCACCATTGTGCCGGAATCGGCGCATCTTCGCCTCTGGTCCTGGTACGCCAGTAATTTATGCCCAACATCAGCAGGACGATTCCTCCAATAATGGGCTTGAGTTGCTGGTCATTGACCACCTTCAACCCAAAGTACCCCGCCACGATACCTGCAAGAGCGGCCGGAAGCAACCGAAGAACGTGCATCCACCTGGCGTTACGCCTATGGTACACGACAGCAAATAAATCGGCCAGAATCAGGATGCCAAGCAATATCCCGGTCGACTCTCGCGTCGGAAGAACCAAAGCCATTAAAGGCACCACTAATATTCCAAGCCCGGGAATCCCCGTCTTGGTCGTCCCCACCATCACCGCACATAAAGCAACCACAACCCAACCAATCAAGTCTATATCCAATGTACTTCATCCTTTATTAGAGTTTTCTTATTGTTCGCTCAAGCTGTTAACCTCCGCAATCTATCGGTTTTCAGCCTTATTTGCAATTGACAATTCATAATTGATAGTTGAGAATAATGGATTGTAATTCAATGCCTCGTACAAAATGTTCAATATTTAAATTTAAAGAGGACCGAAAAATGAATACCAAAAAGTTTCTTTTTTACATGTTGGCTGCACTTTTAGGCGGATGTGTGCCGGTTATGTCGTTGCATTCGCTGTATACCGAAAAAGATGTAGCATTCGAAGAGAAACTGCTCGGCACCTGGGTGCAGGACAATAACGATACTACATGGGAATTTAAGCGTTCTGACGAGCCTGAAAACGCATACAAATTGATTTTCTCTGATAAGCAGGGTCCAAAAGGCTCATTTGTTGTACATCTGGTTAAGCTGCAGAACACGCTGTTTTTGGACGTTTTCCCAAGCGAGCTGCCATGGGAACCGAATGACCCAAACAAGATAGACTGGCAATATAATGCTTTCTTCTTAATACCTGCTCATACGTTTATAAAGATAGGCTCCATAGAACCTCAGTTGAAGATGCGATTAACCGCAGAAAGCAAAATGAAGGAACTGCTCAAGGAAAATCCAAAAGCAGTGAAACATACGTCTGTAGAGGATAGAATTGTTCTGACGGGATCGACAAAAGAACTTCAGGCATTCGTTCTCAAGTATGCCGATGACGAAAGAGTCTTCACCAACGAAATCGTCCTGCATCGTAAGGAAGCCAAAACCGAGACGCCCTAAACGACATTGAGCGTCAGAATTATAGGCGAAAAAATGGAATTTAGACGCTATTTAATAAATATTGACTCTATTTCCGCACACCAGCTTTTTAGTGATTGTCTTGTAATAGGCTCGGGCATTGCTGGTCTTCGCGCTGCTATTGAAGCCGCCGAGCACTGCAATGTAACCATCGTTTGTAAGGGCACCCTGAAAGACAGTAACACATGGAAGGCCCAGGGTGGCATTGCTTCGGTGCTCGATAAAGCGGACACGTTCGAGTCACACATAGCCGATACGCTCAAGACAGGCTGCGGGATATGTGATGAAGGTGTAGTTGACCTGGTCGTTCGCCAGGGGCCGGAACTTATAGAACAACTGCTCCGTTGGGACACTGAGTTCGATCTAACCAACAATCATATTGCCGCCACACTCGAAGGAGGCCACAGTTTCCCTCGCGTCGCTCACGCCCACGGTGATGAAACCGGGCGGATAATTGCAGAGTCGCTGATAAAAAAAGTCAGGCAGAACTCAAACATAAGAATACTGGAAAATTTCTACGCTATCGATTTGCTCACCAGCGATGACAACAAATGCCTGGGAATAATCGGCCACGATCGTAAGAGGGGCTCACAGATAATCTGGGCCGCAAACACCATACTGGCAACTGGAGGGGCAGGCCAGCTCTATCGTGAAACTACAAACCCGGAAGTGGCAACAGGCGACGGCATTGCCATGGCCTACCGGGCCGGCGCCGTGCTGCGGGATTTGGAGTTCGTACAGTTCCATCCGACCACACTCTATATTGCAGGTGCTACACGGGCCTTGATTACCGAGACGCTCCGAGGCGAAGGAGCAGTCCTGGTGGACAGTAAAGGTCGGCATTTTATGAAGGACTACCACGAGGACGCCGAGCTTGCACCGCGTGATATCGTAAGCCGGGCTATCCTGGCACAGATGCGAAAAACCGAAACTACGCATGTCCATCTGGATGTCCGGCACTTCGATAAAGCATATTTTGCAAAGCGATTCCCCTATATTAACGAGCTGCTCGAAAGTTTCGATATAGATATCAGCAAGGACCTTGTCCCCGTCCGACCAAGTGCACACTATATGATCGGCGGGGTAAAAACCGACAGTTCGTCTAAAACGAGCATCGAAAATCTTTATGCCTGTGGCGAAATAGCTTCTACGGGCCTGCACGGCGCAAATAGACTCGGCAGTAACTCCCTGCTCGAAGGGCTTGTGTTCGGCCAAATAGCCGGACAAATTGTTTCTAAAGGCAAAAAAGCAACCGCCGCCCATCTCAGGCACCCTCTGATAAAATATCAAATCCCTCACTCGGACCGTACCCGCCTGGATGCCGCTGACGTTAGAAACTCGCTTAGGGCCCTTATGTGGCGAAACGTCGGCATTACCCGATGCGACCGGCCGCTACTGGAGGCCCAGGATATTATCAGGTTCTGGCAGCGCTACGTGATGGACAAAATCTTTGATTCAGCCGCAGGCTGGGAATGCCAGAATATGTTAACTGTTTGCCTGCTTATAGCAGAATCAGCCCAAAAACGCAAAGAAAGCAGGGGCGTCCATTTCAGAAGAGATTTTCCTGAAACGAACGATGAGAACTTCAAAACTC